>ERZ791934.574-NODE-574-length-48013-cov-6.872347_pt1 | contig 48013 bp, 57 predicted proteins | sample MGYA00510125_ERZ791934 | MGnify/ENA primary metagenome ERZ791934 (study PRJEB30046, sample SAMN00993240) | human gut metagenome | study: EMG produced TPA metagenomics assembly of the A metagenome-wide association study of gut microbiota in type 2...
TTAAGCTTCTTTGAACTACCGGCATAGCCGGTAGTTTTCGTTATACAATAAAAAAGCCCGCATTCTGCGGGCTTTTAATTTATATCTGCGTTCCTCTGTTTTCAAATATTTTGGCGGCTTTATAAAGGTATACAAGGAATACGATATTTGTTATCATTCCTGCCACGGCAGCCAGTGATGCCAGGAGTACTATCCAGGCCAGCGCCACGCCTGCTATGGTAAATACAGCCTGAAACTTCCATACGGTAAGTATTTTTCCCGAATTAAGCTCTAAACCGTTTCTCTGCTCTGTTTGATAAATTCCGGTGCTTATAAGATACATAATGTACAGAGAAATAATAATCGTTATTAAATTCAGAATTATAAGGCCGGTTGACGAAGGCAGAATACCAATGAAATTATCCGCAAACCTGATGATTTCCACAATCACCATGGCCAGAGTCCATGGCTTGGCCTTTTGGAAGGCCTCGGCTTCATCGGAAAGTGCGCAAAGCCCCCTGTATATCAATATGTATCCTATAAAATCGGCCAATAGGTCGATGCCGTTTATCTTTATGTGAAAGAAGATGAATATATAGCCTATAAATAAATTAATCATAACTATCCCTCCCTATATTTCAATTTAAGCATATACCCGTTAATTTTTCAATATGCCAAAAACCGTCAAAGCACAGACATATTGACTATTTTTATAAAATATGATATTTTGTGTATATACACGAGGTGTTAAATATGAAAAACCCTGTAAACAGCCCATGTTATTGTCTTATGCTCCGCCGTGCCGCATCGTCCGTAACGGATATGTATGATAAGGCTCTGGCAGAATACGGCATAACCCTTAACCAGTTTTCAATAATAATAAACTTAAACAATATGTCCATGGCAACTACGACCGAATTGGCCCAGCAGATAGGTCTTGAAAGAAGCACCCTTGTCAGAAATCTTAAAGCCATCATGGCCATGGGGTACATTGAAAACGTTTCGGGAGAAAAGGAGAGGAACAACCACCTCAAAGTAACCAGCAGCGGCCGTCATCTTCTGAAACTTACAATACCCGTCTGGCAGTCGGTACAGGATAAAATATCGGAAAGCCTGGGCAGTGAAAATGCGGCTCTTCTTATGGATATTCTTTATAAACTTCAAGAGATGGAGTAAAAATGTGCCGCCCTTTAAAACCCGTTAATTTTTATATTTTTCGTGTATATACACGATAAGGAGGTAAATAAAATGACCCTTACGGAAAAAATAAAACTCAAAGGCCTGGAGCTTGGCTATGCCGCTGTAGGCATAAGCCCTGCCGATGAATTTACCGATTATATAAATACTTTGAAGGAAAGAGAAGACAAATACGATTTTTATATTTCAAGGCCTGTAAAACCCTTGGAAGGTGCCAGCCCCAAAAATATAAACCCCCAGTCAAAATCCATCATATCCCTTGCATGGGATTTTTCAAATATTGATTTCCCCAAAAATCTTTTGGGGAAAATAGGCCGTGCCTATATGGCAAGGTGCTATACACCGCCCAAAAACAGCGTAAACGGAGCAAGACTTGAACTGTTTAAGGATTTTCTTGAGAAAAACGGCTGCAATATACTAAAGGGTATATGGCTGCCCGACAGGGCGGCGGCGGTACGCTCGGGAATAGCCACCTACGGCAAAAATAATTTCGGATATTTAAGGGGAGGAAGCTCCTTTGTTGTATTTACTTCCATTGTTGTGGATAAGGTTTTAGACTATGACGCTCCTGCACAAAACCTGCGTCCCTGTCCCGAAAACTGCCGTTTATGTATAGATGCCTGTCCAACGGGCGCCATTGAAGAAGCAGGAAAACTGAATCCCAAAAAGTGTATAGGCTATCTCAACTGGTTCACCCAGAAAGGCTGGATTCCGCCTTCAGAGGACGGCTCTCCCGCATCCCATATTCCCCATGACTTGAGGGAAAAGATTGGAGAACATATTCATGGCTGTGATGTGTGCCAGGAAGTATGTCCCAGAAACAAAAGGGCCCTTGAAGGAGCAAAAACCAAAGACCCCTATCTTGAATATCTGTCCACAGCCATAACCCTTGAAAAAATGCTTTTTATGGACGAGGAATTTTATAACTCCTGCATAAGACCCATTATGTATAACTATATAGGGGATATCCGCTATTTCAGGCGCAATGCCGCCATAGCCATGGGAAACAGCGGAGACAAAAAATATCTGCCCTGTCTTGAAAAAGCCTTAAATGACGAAGACCCCCTCATCAGAGAATACTCCGCCTGGGCTCTTGGCAGAATAGGCGGAAAGGAAGCTTTAAATATGCTTGAAAACGCCCTTTCAAAGGAAACGGACGACAGGGTCAGAAAGGAAATTGAACTGATATTATCAAACTCCTGCGAATGCACATCCAAAGTGTGAAAACTATACTCCATAAAAATAACCCCTCCAAAAACCTTCGGAAGGGTTTATTTTTGTGTTTTTGTGTTTTTTATGCCCTCAATTCGGCCGCAAAACCTTCTATTTCTTCGGCACTGCCGCTCTGTAAAGCTGACTTAAGCTCCTCTTCCTTTCCGGAAATATTTTCTCCGTCAAATATGAGGGCATTCCACAGGTCATGGAGGGCCGATGCCATATCGGGGTCATCACAGTATTCATAGGCCGCATAAATATTGCTTATCATGGCTTCCATGGTATCTTCGTCATATCCTGCACTCATCTCGTCCAGCTTATCCGCTGCAAAGGTCGTCATGGTTTGGCATTTTTCAGCCCTTGCCTCGGCCTGTTTTTTTCCGCTTAAATACTGTCCCGCAAAAAAACTTATACATACAGCCAGTATAAAAATAATGGCCGCCGCTGCTTTTTTCATTTCCTGCCCTCCTTTTTGTCTAAATTAAAATACGGGCGGCACCTTGGGCCGCCCATATAAACTTATGCCTTTTATGTTTTAAGCTTTTTCGTCAAGTCTTTTATTCATGGTCTTTTCAACGGCATTTATTATGTTTTCATATCCCGTACATCTGCACAGATGTCCCGAAAGGAGCTTTTTAAGCTCATCCCTTGAATAGCGTTTTCCGCTCTCCAAAATTTCCACCGCCGACATTATGAATCCCGGTGTGCAGAATCCGCACTGTACGGCGCCTTCGTCAATAAATGCCTGCTGTATGTCGGAAAGCTCGCCGTTAGGTCCGAGGAGGCTTTCCAAAGTCCTTATATTCTTTCCGTCGGCCCATACAGCCAGATATATACAGGAGTTGAAGCACTCGCCGTCTATAATTACGTTGCATGCTCCGCACTCGCCTACCTCACAGCCCTTTTTGACCGATGTGAGCCTATAGTCATTTCTGAGCATATCAGTCAGAGATGCCCTTACGTCTACCATGGTTTCGGTATATTTACCGTTTATAGTACATCTTACAAGTTTTCTCTGCATCACAGCTCACCTCCCGCCAGTTTAACGGCCTCTTTCACGGCCCTTAAGGAAAGTTCCTCTATAATATGGAGCCTGAGTTCCTTGGATGCTCTCCAGCTGGTTCTTGGATTTACGTCATTGAGGGTCAGTTTTGCAAACTCTTTGATATTTTCCTCAGTTACGGCCTTACCCTTTAGAAATTCCTCGGCCGAAGCCGCCCTTACGGGTACGGGAGCCGCAACTCCATAGGCTATCCTTACGTCCTCAAAGGTCTTTTTATCCGCCGAAAGCTTCACGTTTGCCGAACATCCGGTGGTCGCTATGTCCATGGCATTTCTCATGGCATATTTGATATAGTGTCCAAAGTATCCTTCGTAGCTCTCCTTTTTTATAAGAATGGATGTAAGCACCTCATTATGCTTAAGGTCTACCTTTCCGGCACTTATATAAAATTCCTTTATGGGCTCAACTCTTACGCCCTCGGGGCCCGTTATCTCCATAAGGGCATCATAGGCATGGAGGGTTGAAGCCGAATCCGCCGATGTAACGCCGTTACATGTGTTTCCTCCGATGGTTCCTATATTTCTTATCTGGGGGCCTCCAACCATATCCACGGCTTCACCCAGTACATTTATATATTTCTGTATTATATCGTTTTTTGTTATGTGGGAAAAACTGGTCAGCGGTCTTATCCTTATGGTGCCGTCGTCCTCAAGGCTTATGCCCCTCAGCTCATCAAGGCCGTATATGCTCACCAGCTCACAGCCTGCAAGTTTTCCTTCTCTCATCTTTATGAGCACATCGCTTCCTCCGGCTATTATGACAGCCTCGGGATGTTCGGTGAGCAGCTTTATTGCATCTTCCACCGACTGCGCCTCATATAACGCTTTCATATCATACATGCTCGTCCCTCCTCTCAGATAAGTCCTTCTTCCTTAAAGCGCACAAACAGATTATGCGGATTAAGGGGCAGTTTATTGACCGATACTCCCGTTGCATTTAAAAGGGCGTTTCTTATGGCAGGAGCTCCGGGCACTGCCGGCGGCTCTCCGAGAGCCTTGGTTCCAAAGGCACTGGTGGGCTCATAGTTTTCCACAAATTCCGCCTCAAGATGGGGATGGTCCATGGTCGTTGACAGCTTATAATCAAGAAGGTTATTGTTAAGGGGTTTACCCGTCTTTTCGTCATAAAGGAGCTGCTCGCTCAGGGCATATCCTATGGCCATACTCATTCCGCCATGTACCTGAGCCGCCGCCAGCTGAGGATTGATGAGTTTTCCGCAGTCATGGACGTTGATTATATCAAGCACCGTTACCTTGCAGAGCGGTATATCCACCTCTACCTCAGCAAAACAGCAGCCAAAGGAATAGGCATTACTCTTTATTTGATATGTGCTTTCCGCCGTAAGATGCTCGCTGTGGGTAAGGCTGTAAAGGGCCTCCGTTGCCAGCTCGCCCAGGCTCATAAGCACTCGGTTATCCGTCTTTCTTACAATGTTTCCGTCCTTTATATCCAGCAGAGCCTTCTCCATTCTGGTCATTTCCTGGGCTCTCTCAAGGATTTTGTCCTTAAGGAGCAGACCCGTCTGTTTTATGGAGAATCCCGCAACGTATGTCTGTCTTGAAGCATAGGCTCCCGTACCGAAGGGCGTTACGTCCGTATCCTGTACCGTTACCACATGCACATCATCGAATTTTATTCCCAGCACTTCCGACGCCATCTGGGCAAAGGCCGTATCCGCGCCCTGGCCTATCTCAGTCTCGCCTACCTGAAGCTGTATGGAGCCGTCCTGATTGAGCACCATTCGGCAGGCGCTGGTCTCAAGGGATATGGGCCATACGGCTGTGTTATACCAGAATATGGACATACCTATGCCTCGGCGTATGGGGCCTGTCTGGTTTTTGTATTTTTCTATCTTTTCGTCCCAGTGTATGTATTCCTTGCCCTTATCTATGCACTGGTTAAGGCTGTCAAAGTAGTTCTCGTTTTTGGAGAAATCGTCCTTAAAGCCTACTTCCATCATATTTTTACGTCTTATTTCCAAAGAGTCTATGCCAAGGGCCTTTGCTATATCCTCCACATGGCTTTCCATGGCGAAGGTTATCTGCGGTATGCCGTAGGCTCTCATGGCTCCTGCCGCCGCCCTGTTGGTATATACCGAATAGGCGTCAGCCTCGTATGCGTCACATTTATAAATCTGGCTGAAAGCCGTTATTCCCTTGGCCGCTATACTGTGTCCGTGGGAAGTATAGGCTCCCTGATTGGAGAAAGACTCGCACTTTCTGGCAACAAATGTACCGTCTTTTCTGGCGTATGTAATAAGATGCACCCTTATGGCATGGCGCACCCTGTTGCAGGCAAAAGTCTCCTCCCTTGTCATATCTATCTTTACGGGACGTCCGCCCACCTGGGTCGTAAGATATGCGCAAAGGGGCTCATAAAGGGCGTCCTGTTTGTTTCCGAATCCGCCGCCGATGTAGGGCTTTATTATCCTTACCTTTCCCCAGGGTATGCCTAAGGCCTGGCCCACAACCCTGCGCACAATATGCGGTATCTGGGTAGACGATACGACAACTATTCTTCCGCCTTCCTCATAGGCATAGCATATATGGTTTTCCATATGACAGTGCTGTACCGTAGGCGTGTCATACCAGCCCTCAAATTTTATAAGGCCTTCTTCCTTTATGGCTTCCTCATAGTCTCCCTTTTTGAGGGTAGTATGATTGAGTATATTGTTTTTATAGGCTTCCTGCACCACGGGAGCCCCGTCCTTCATGGCCTCTATCTGGTCAAGGACAAAGGGATATTCCTCATATTCCGCCTTAATGGCCCTGAGAGCCTGATTTGCCGCCACTTCGTCCTCAGCAATTACTGCCGCCACATCATCGCCGTAATATCTTACACGGCTTGTAAGAAGCAGTCTGTCCGCCACGTCCTGATGGGAAGGGTCCGTTGACCAGGGATGTCCCGCCGTGGGAAATTTATACTGGGGCACGTCAAAACAGGTTACTATCTTTACTACTCCGGGTATCTTTTCCGCTTCCGATATATCCAGGCTCTTTACGACGCCGTTTGCTATGGTCGACCTGAAAACCTTGGCAACGAGGAAATTTTTCTCCGCCAGGTCATCGGTAAATTTTGCGCGGCCGGTGACTTTATCAAAGGCGTCCTTCCTTTTTTCGCTTACTCCTACTGCCATTTATACCACCTCTTTTTCCAAGCTTATGTCTCCTCAAAATATATATTACACTTACAGTCTCTGCCGATAAGGCTTTTGTAGGCTTCGGAATTCAAAATCTTATCGAAAAACTCTCCCTCCGACTCCCATAAACATTCATACGTATTTGCTATTTTTGGTTCTTCATCGTACATCAAATTCAGATGCAGCTGCCAGAATTCATCTTCGTCCTCCAGCTGAAACTGTCTGACAAGGCAAAAATGATACAGTTTCTCACCGGTAAAATTAAAGGTTCCTGTTTCCCACAGCATTTCATCCGTCTCGCATTCAAATTTATAATTTGAAAATTCCATAAATGCCGATACTGCCTTTTCCACATCGGGTTTATCCTCGGAAAAGCCCTTCTGCTCCAATATTGTTTTAAGGATATTTTCAGAATCCTTTATATCGTTTATTTTCACTTTGACCATTCCTTCCATAGATTGTCAAAAATGCCAGTTAAACAGTATATCTTTATCTTTTTATTATAGCATTATTCTGAATATAAATAAATACAAACATTAAAACAGCGTTATTCTCTATTAAAAATATCGTATAATTGTCTATTTCCTTGAATTAAATCAGCGAAAATGATAACATTAGTATAAGAAGTAAAAAGGAAGTGATCTTATGTCCGTATTCATGGTGAATGACGTTTTATATACAGTAACCGAAAATATAAACCTTCTGAGATTTTTAAGGGACGAACTGCACCTTACATCAGTAAAGGACGGCTGTTCCGAAGGCGCCTGCGGCACCTGCACCGTACTCATTGACGGTAAAGCCCAAAAGGCCTGTACTCAGAAAGCCCAGTCCCTTGACGGTAAAAAAATAATTACCACCGAGGGCCTTTCAGACAGAGAGAAAGAAGTCTACAGCTATGCCTTTTCCGAGGCCGGAGCCGTACAGTGCGGTTTCTGCATACCCGGAATGGTCATCTGTGCCAAGGCTCTCCTTGACGTCAATCCGTCACCCACAAGGCAGGACGTTAAAAAAGCCATTAAAAACAACCTCTGCCGATGCACCGGATATAAGAAAATAGAAGACGCCATACTGCTGGCTTCCCGCATATTCAGAGAAAACGAAGAAATCCCCAAGCCCGTATTTACCGGACTTTTGGGAGAAAATATGCACAGAAGGGATGCCGAGGGAAAAATACTTGGCACAGCAAAATTTGCCGATGACTACTATATGGAAAATATGGTTTACGGCTCGGCATTAAGAAGCGAGTATCCCAAAGCACAGATTATTTCCATCGACAAGAGCGAAGCTGAAAAAATGGACGGAGTGCTTTGCGTTATGACTGCCGAGGACATACCCGGCACCCAGAAGATAGGCCATCTCAGACGTGACTGGGACGTAATAGTACCCGTAGGCACCGCAACCCACTATCTGGGAGACGCCGTTGCCCTTATTGCGGCGGAAACTCCCGAAATACTTGAAAAAGCTAAAAAGGCCATAAAGGTTGAATATAAACCCATGCAGGGAGTATTTTCTCCCGAAGAATCCATGAAGGAAGACGCAGCCCTTGTGCATATGGAAGGCAACCTGCTGGCTTCGGAGCACCTTGTTAGGGGAGACGCCGACAAGGCCATAGCCGAAAGTAAATATGTGGTAACGAACCATTACAGCGTACCCTTTACGGAACATGCATTTATGGAGCCCGAATGTGCCGTAGCATTCCCCGAGGACGGCGGCATACACATAATAAGCGGCGACCAGGGCATATACCAGACCCAGAGGGAATGTTCCGACGCCCTTGGACTGCCCCTTGAAAAGGTGCGTGTATCGGCTGCCATGGTAGGCGGAGGCTTTGGAGGCAAGGAAGATATGAGCGTACAGCACCATGCCGCCCTTCTTGCCTGGAAAACAGGACGCCCCGTGAAGGTAAAACTCACAAGACAGGAAAGCATAACCGTACATCCCAAGCGCCACGCCATGGAAATGGATTTCACCACAGCCTGTGACGAAAAGGGCAGACTTACGGCCATGAAAGCGGTTATTATCTCCGATACGGGAGCATACGCCAGCCTTGGAGGCCCTGTGCTTCAGAGAGCCTGCACCCATGCGGCAGGCCCCTACAACTATCAGAATATAGATATAACTGGAAAGGCCTATTATACAAACAATCCCCCTGCAGGAGCATTCAGAGGATTCGGCGTTACCCAGAGCTGTTTTGCCACCGAATGCAATCTTAACCAGCTGGCGAAGATGGTCGGAATAACGCCCTTTGAAATGAGATATATAAATGCCATACGTCCGGGAGAAGTCCTTCCCAACGGCCAGATAGCCGACGAGACCACAGCCCTTGTGGAGACCCTGGACGCTGTAAGGGATATATGCGAGAAAAATCCCAAGGCAGGAATAGCCTGCGCCCTTAAAAACAGCGGTCTCGGAGTAGGCATACCCGATACGGGAAGGTGCCTTATAACTGTCAAAGACGGTATGGTACACGTCACATCCAGTGCCGCCTGCATAGGACAGGGCATGGGAACCGTACAGATACAGATGTTATGCGAGACAACGGGAATTACTCCCGACAGGATAATATACGATGCACCCGATACCAAGTTTTCACCCAACGCCGGAAACACTACGGCTTCCAGACAGACGCTCTTTACGGGCGAAGCTGTGGCAAGGGCCGCCGCCAAACTTAAGGAGGCAATTTCGGAATCAGGCTGCCTTGAGGCACTGGAAGGCAGGGAATTTTTAGGCGAATATACGGGAGTTACCGATAAAATGGGTTCGGATAAGGAACATCCCGTAAGCCATATAGCCTACGGCTACGCCACCCATGTTGTGGAGCTTAACGATGACGGCACCATAAAAAGGGTCGTTGCCGCCCACGATATAGGAAATCCCGTAAACCCCAAGGCTTTGGAAGGACAGATAGAGGGCGGAGTTGTTATGAGCCTTGGCTATGCCCTTACGGAAGATTTCCCCTTAAGCGAAGGAAAACCTTTGGCAAAGCTTGGAACACTGGAACTTTTCCGTGCTGATAAGACGCCCGAAGTGGTACCCATTGTGACAGGCAAAAAAATAAGAGGTCTTGCCTACGGCGCCAAGGGTATAGGAGAGATAGCATCTATCCCCACCGCTCCCGCCGTACAGCTGGCATACTATAACAGAGACGGTATTTTCAGAAAGAAACTTCCTTTGGAGGGAACGCCCTACGACAGGAAAAAGAAATAAAGAATAAAGAAAAACCCCTATCCGTACGGATAGGGGTTTTTTTAATACAGAAAATCAGTATTTTCAAAATTCCTCCTGAAAACACAAATCCTTCTTTATTTTCTGTAAGTTATTTCGCCCTTTATACGCCGCAGCTTCCCATGTGCGGCTGTACAAACGGCTTTTTTACTCATTTTTTAAATAATCCTCCTCTGTCCGCACAAAATATATTATTATTTCGTTATACATTATGAAAGGAGGCGGAACAATGTCGTCGGAAGTGAGCGCTCAATACGACAAAATATATAAATACTGTTACTTTAAAACCGGGGACGCTGTTCTTGCCGAAGATATAACACAAGAAACCTTTCTCAGGTTTTACAAAGCCGGAAAATATCACGAGCGCGGCAAGGTAATGGCCTATCTTTATACCATAGCCGCAAATCTTATAAAGGACAGCTACAGAAACAAAAAGACCTTTCCTGCCGCAGAGCCTTTAGACGAAAATATACAGGCATCATCAGAAGATATGGATACTTCGCTGGCAGTCAGGCAGGCGGTGGAAAAGCTTGATGAGGACGAAAAGGAAGTAATAGTGCTTTTGGTCATAAACGGCCAGAGTGTGGGAGAAACGGCTGATATAATGGGCATTTCAAGATTTTCGGTATATAGGACCCAGAAAAGGGCACTGAAAAAGCTTAAAAACATTCTCGGAGGTGACTTTTATGGATAAAAAATTGAAAAACGCTTTAAGGCAGGCCTATGCGCTGCCTTCTCCCGAGGGTAAGGATGAGTTTTTGAAGCAGTTCAGAGAGCCTCTTACGGGATACAGGGAGTTTTTCCTTTCCCAGGCGGGATATATAAAAAAGAGAGCGGCCCTTATGTCGTTTATAATACTTGCGGCCATACTGTATCTGAGCCTCCATACGGATATACTGACCATCAGTGCCGTATCGGCCTTTATGCCTTTTCTTATCATATTCCTTGTTACGGAATTTTCCCGTTCAGTATCCTACAATATGGCTGAGCTGGAGATGAGCTGCCGATACTCACTGGCGGATATAGTTCTTGTCAGGAGCTTCATACTGGGAGCGGTCCAGCTTTTATGCGTAGTCTCCGCCCTTATCATCTGCCATGAAAAAAGCGGAATCAGCCTTCTTATGACAGCGGCATATCTTCTTACGCCCTATCTTTTAAGTCTGGCCCTTTCCCTGGCGGTTTTAAGAAGGAACAGAAGCAGAAACATATATATTTCGGTAATCATATGCTGTTTTATAAGTTTTGGCTGTATTACAGTCAGATTTTTGAATCCCGTTATTTTCAGCGGTATATATAACGGATTATGGATAACGGCACTCATTGTTCTTGGTTTTGTGACCGTATATGAATTTATGGAATTTAAAAGAAAGCTGGTGGACAACGAATGGAACTTATCATTGACAGACTGACAAAAAAATATGATACAAAACTGGCTGTGGACAGGGTCTCAGGCAGTATGAAAAAAGGCGTATACGGGCTTCTAGGCGCAAACGGCGCAGGAAAGACAACCCTTATGCGTATGATATGCGGAATACTTAATCCCACGGAAGGAAGCATAACCTATGACGGTATAAACGTAAACAGCGGACAGTACAGGGCTGTGCTTGGATATCTGCCCCAGGATTTCGGGTATTATCCGGAGTTTACGGCGGAGGAATTTCTGCTTTATATATCATCCCTTAAGGGACTTACAAAAAGCCTTGCCAAAACAAGGACCAGAGAGCTCCTTGAAGAAGTGAGCCTTTCCAAGGAAGCCAAAAGAAAAATAAAGACCTTTTCAGGCGGAATGAAACAGCGTCTTGGCATAGCCCAGGCCATAATAAACGACCCGGAGGTGCTCATACTTGATGAGCCCACCGCCGGGCTGGACCCAAAGGAAAGGGTAAAATTCAGAAATCTCATATCCCGTCTGGGAGAAGACCGCATTGTACTGCTTTCGACCCATATCGTATCGGATATTGAAGATATTGCCGGTGAAATAATGCTTATGAAAGACGGGCGCATAGCCGAAAGCGGCACCCTTGAAAAGGTCATAAAAACCGTTGAGGGCCGTGTATGGGAATGTGAAGCCGACAGAAAGGAGGCCGCCCTCCTTATGGACCGATACACCGTCATAAACATAAGGCAGAATCACGAAAAAGAAATATTAAGGCTCATAAGCGATGATAAACCTTCGGAAACGGCCGTTTCGGTAAAAGCCGGCCTTGAGGACCTCTATTTATACTATTTTGCCGGGGAGGAGACATTATGAAGGATTTTTGGAGACTTACATATTTTGAATACAAAAAAATATTTAAAAGAAAAAGCGCCGTTATCGGAATAATATTTGTGTATGTATTTTCCGTTATAACATGCATACTTCCAATAGTAGGCAATCACTATGTAGAAGGCAGTGCTGCCGAGAGCAAATATGAGGCCATTAAGACGGACAAAGCCTACGCCATGGCCATTACGGGCAGAGAAATCGACACTGAACTGATTTTAGAAATGTCCGAGGCCTATTCCCATATACCTGAAGGTGTTGAAAACTATTCCGCGACCAAGGAATACAATACCTATGCCAGACCCTATTCGGAAATATACAGGATAGTCAAGCCAGCATATTACACCGGCCAAAGCTCTTTTTCCGTTGAGACCGCCTCAAATATGACAAAGGAACAGGCGGAAAGTTTTTATGACGCCCGCAGGGAAGCCATGATATCGGATATGAAATCCACAGGTGCAAGCCAGGAGGAAATAGACTTTATGCTTGAAAAGGACAGTCAGGTATCAAAGCCCGTTTTGTTTTCCTATTCCGACGGATACAGCTCGCTGGCATCATTCCTATATACGGCGGCGGTATTTCTTGTGTTCGTCATATCCATATGTCTGGCACCGTTATTTTCAGGCGAGTATACAAGCAGGACGGACCAGCTGCTGCTTACTTCCAAGTACGGCAAGAGCAGACTTATAGCGGCGAAGCTCTTTACGGGCATAAGTTTTTCCGTTATATTCGCAGTAACTGTAATGCTTATTCAGGCTGTCATAGCCTTTGCCATATACGGCACCGAAGGTTTTAATGCCGCCCTGCAGCTCATAGATATACTGTGCTGTTACGATTTTACTCTGGGACAGGCCATAATCATTTTTATGGTAATTTTGGTAATTGCCTGCGTATATACGGCATCTATCTCCATGGCCATGTCAGCGGCAATGAAATCTCCATTTCCGGTTATGATAATTATGTCGCTTATGAATTTTGTGCCCATGATAATCAATCTTAAGGGAAATGCTCCATATCTCAGGGTATTACATAAAATACTTGTACTTTTCCCCATAAGAATGTGCAATATCTGGGACCCTTTTTCATCGTTTATGTACAACGTTTTCGGTAAATTTATAGAGCCATATATTTTTATGCCCGTTTTTGCACTGATATTTTCTGTACTTATGCTCTCCATTGCATACAGAAAATTCAAAACAAGACAGATAAGATAAATAAAAAGCGTTTCAGATATCTGAAACGCTTTTTTAATGCTCCGAGGTTTTTGAAGTTTTTCCACATCTCGCCTTGATTATTGCAAAGATATCCACAGTTATTACCGCTATATCTGTCATTGCTGTGGAATAGTCCCTTACCAGAAAAGAATATATAAGCCATATTGATTCATTGAACAACACGCTTATCCTTGTTTTTTTCACGTCCCTTATGAAATGGCAGCAAAGGGTATATTCCACCGTGGCAAAGACCGGCATAAGGCCCACTATACCTCGGTTATTGGCCATAAATCCGAATATGAGCACAAGGGTTATTATTACCGCCATAACGGGCTTTGTGAATTTATCCTTAAGTATGAATATATTCCTTATACAGCACAGAACCAGTGTCGTTATGGCCGCGTATGAACCGAAAAAATACGATGCCACAGCCAAAAGCGCACAGTTCATAAACTGCATTATAAAAACCTTATTCCTGGTCTTTACGGTACAGCTTACGGCCAGAAATACAGCGGCTATAAGGGATATTATGTTTCCTATAAGTATGTTCATTTATTTACCGCCTTTAAAAATCCCTCAAGCCCCTCTAATATATCGTCATAGGTTATATCAAAATTTCCCGTATACCAGGGGTCCGCTATATCTCCCTTTCTATCCGTATAGTCTAAAAGCAGATGTACTTTATTTTCAGGGTCACTGCCTATTATGCGCATTATCCTGTCTATGTTGTATCTCTCCATGGCAAGTATGTAATCAAATTTGTCATAGTCAGCCTTTGTCATTTTTCTGGCCCTCTTGCCCTCACAGCTTATGCCTTCCTTGGCAAGACGCCTCTTTGCGGGAGGATATACGGGATTTCCGATTTCCTCACTGCTGACAGCCGCAGACTCTATATAAAAGTCCCTTTCAAGACCTTTTTTATTTACCATATCCTTAAACATAAATTCCGCCATGGGTGAACGGCAGATGTTGCCGTGGCAGATGAATAGTACATTTATCATAAAGACCCTCCTGAAAATGATGTATTTTTGCATATTGTATCATATCCCGTCAAGCGTGGGCAAGGGCTCCAATTAAAGCACAAAGCCCCTTTCTTTTATGAAAGGGGCTTTTTACAATCTTTATCCATCATTCCAGTATTCATTTCATTTTTATATCTCTCTTTAGGAGATTGACCTGCCTAATGCTTCAGCTTCTTCAAGCTGTCTAGGTTTTTTAAGAATCGCTCCGGCATCCATATTTCCTCCAGCATATACAATGCCCAGGTTATTCCAGCCAAGGTGAGCTGTCAATCCTTCATAGAAGGCTCTGACAGGTGCGAAATTACTTTCAGTATCACCCTCAGCCGCCATAAGCAAAATGCAGTCTTTTTTGGGATTTTCATAATTGGGTGTCAATTCAGCTACAGCAAAAAGTCTGTCAAAGGCACATTTCAGCTGTCCGCTTATTCCCCAATAGTACATGGGGGATGCCAGTACCACTACATCGGCGTTTCTGTATGCAGGATATATTTTTTCCATATCATCTTTCTGCACACAGGGACTTTCCTGATCCTTTCCTCCATTACAGCAGCCTAAACATCCATGAATATTCATTTTCTGTAAATCAAAACATACTGCTTCATTTCCGGCAGCTTCAGCACCTTTTATGAAACTCGTTATGAGAGCCTTTGTATTCCCATTTGGACGCGGGCTTCCGTTTAAGATACATATTTTTTTGTTCATAAGCTATACACCTCCAAAGATTATGCTATAATTATATCCATACATATAACCAAAAGAAAGTAGGCACATTTTTGTTAGATACTATCCCAAAGGAGAGTGTAATTTTTTGTTTAAAGACTATATAGAAAATGCAAATTTTGAAGATACAGGATTCAGCTATACCCTGTCCCTCATAAGCGGAAAATACAAAATGATAATCCTTTACTGCTTAATGGAATTTGAAGTCGTTCGATATAATGAGCTAAAAAGATACATAAAAACCATATCTCACAAAACTCTCAGCGCTTCCTTAAAGGAACTGGAAAGAGACCAGCTCATAATCCGTAAGGAATATCCTCAGATACCTCCTAAAGTTGAATATAGTTTATCTGAAAAAGGCAAATCCCTTATGGAAATATTAGACCAGCTGTGCGTCTGGGGCGAAAACCACAGGTAAAATGGGAAACTATTTAAAATTTTACTGTTAATAAAAATGGCGATGGCAAATGCCATCGCCTTTTAACGCCTGAAGGCCTGTGCAGAGAAAATCTGTAGGTGATCGAGATTAGTAAAGGTTTTTGATTATCTCCACACATTTTTCGATACCAAGGGTGCCGCTGTTAAGCGTAATATCATAGTTTTGTGCATGTCCCCATTTCATATCAGTGTAGAAACGGTGATAGGCTGCACGCCGTTTGTCCTTATCCTTCAGGCGCTGCATGGGAGACTCTTCCCTCTCTCCGTATACCTTAACGATACGCTCCGCGCGGAATTCCATATCCGCATGGATAAATACCCTTAAAAGGTCAGCTTTTTCACGAAGTACATAGTCCGCACAGCGCCCAACTATGACGCATGGTCCCTGTTTGGCTATGTCCGTAATTACTTTGTACTGTATATTCCAAAGATAATCCGCATTGTTCGGTCCGGAAAGATTATGGGAAAAGGCTGATGTAAGAAGTCCGCCGGGAGCATATTCGCCGGCTTCTTTTATATAGTTTTCATCAAAACCGCTTTCAATGGCGATTTTCTGCAGAAGCTCGCTGTCATAGCAGGGAATTCCAAGCTCTTCCGCTGCGGTTCTTCCTATGGTGCGTCCTCCGCTTCCAAACTCACGGCTTATAGTAATTATCCTGTTTTTCATTTGTCTGCCTCCCTTATTTTTATATCATCAAGCTGCCGATGCTTCATGTCCCTTTTTCAAATGATTTCTTTCGTATATGAGCAGTATAAGAGAAAGAATAAAGGCCAGGCCGTCTGCCACGGGACCGGTCCATAAAACTCCCGTAACTCCCATAAACTTAGGCAGTATCAATGCCGCAGGAACAAAGAAGATTATCTGACGGGCCAGGGAAAGTATGGCTGATTTAACAGGCTTTCCAACGGCCTGCAGATATACTGCCGTAATGGTCTGAAATCCTGTCAGAGGACAAAGGAGAAGGAAAATGCGGAAAGCCATTACTGCAAATTCATTATAAAGCCCTTCTTCGGAGCCAAAAAGCGATACAACGCTCATGGGCGCAAACTGGAATATCAAAAAGGCGATTACGGATACTATCTCCGATGCTATAAGGGATATTTCCAAGGCCTGTTTAACACGCTTATAGTTTTTCGCTCCGTAGTTGAAACCGATGATGGGCTGTGCTCCTGTGGCAATGCCAAGAAGGATGGCTATCATTATCTGGTTTACCTTCATAACGATGCCTGTGGCTGTAAGGGGTATTTCTGCGCCATATACGGATTCGGCTCCGTAGGCAGCCAAGAGATTGTTTGTAAGCGCCATAACTATGGTGATTGCAAACTGGGTGATAAAACTGCTGAGACCGAATGTCACGATATTGGCGCAGGTTTTTGCATTTGGTATGAAAGAGGATGAGTCAGGGTGGACCGTCTTAAAGCGGGGCATATATACGACTGATACAATAAAGGACGCCACCTGGCCAATGACAGTGGCTATGGCCGCACCCTTAACTCCCATATCAAAAATAAAAATAAGTACGGGGTCCAGGATAACATTTAAAACAGCTCCTATTATCATGGAAAACATGGCGTATTTAGGGCTGCCATCGGCACGTATCATAGAGTTTATGGAGGCGGATATCATCATAAAGGGCAGACCTATGCCTATGATATATCCGTAATCCAATGCAAAGGGGCGAAGTATGTCCGTAGCTCCAAAGAGGGTGAGTATGGGGTTTATGAATACGATGAAAACTACAGCCAGTATGATACTTACGACAGTTACCAGTGTAACCGCATTTCCTACACCCTTCTGGGCAAGGGAAGTTTTTCCTTCGCCAAGCTTAAGGCTAAGATATGACGCGCCGCCGTTTCCTATCATCATTGAAAGGGCCAGTGCTATTATAGTTATGGGAAATACGATATTTGTTGCCCCGTTGCCCAGATATCCCACACCCCAGCCAATAAATATCTGGTCTACGATGTTATAGAGGGAATTTACAAGAAGCGCTATAACACTGGGTACGGCAAACTTAACAATGAGCCTTCCTATGGGCTCTGAAGCAAAAGGGCTTTGACTTTCGGGAATTTCTTTTTCCATATTTATAAGACCTCCTTAAAATACGTAACTAGTTACTTATTAAACTAGAAAATCAGGCAGTGATTTACCTCTTGGTTCACTGCCCGGAAAATACGGATTTATTCCGAATCAATATTTTTGAGGATAATGTCCGCCAGATATGTAAATTCCTGACGCTGTTCATCGGTCAGGCCTCTGCACATCTCGTCAAATACCTGCGCATCCTGTTCAAGGATAAGCTTATAGATTTCGGCAGACTGCTCCGTACAGGTGATTTTTTTATATCTCCTGTCCTTATCACTGGGGACACACCGTATGAATCCTTTGCTTTCAAGTCTCTGCAGAAGCTTTGTCATGGCCGGGTGGGTAACACGCTCAAGACGCTCCAGGTCATTCTGATGTATCTCATCTTCTCCCGACGCCTCCAGACGGCTTATGGAACCCAGCACCCTCAGCTGAACCGCCGTCAGGCCTAAGGCTTGGGCCTTTTCATCCAGTCTTTTACGAAAGGCTCTGTTGATTATGGCTATTTTCAGCCCGAAAGGCATCATAACAAACACTCCCTATGTTCCAGATTAAAAATAAGTAACTTATTACTTATTATATACTTTACCTCTCTTTTGTCAAGATTGCCTTTAAAATAAATTTCTATATATCCCAAATTTATCCCGGAAACCGATTTTCTTCCGTCTTTGCCCACCTGCCAGCGGCATACAAAAACGGACTGTCAAAGACAGTCCGCCCATTTCAAACATTTATTTCTTTTCTTCCCTTGGAAGTATGAGATTAAGCAGTATGGCCATAACGGTGGCGATTACTACGGGTGATTTTCCAAAGATAATGATAAATTCTTCCGGGAACTGCACCAGTGATGATGATGCCTGAGAAATACCAACTCCTAAAGCGGCACTCAAGCCTACTATGGTAGTATTTCTTGCGTCCAGTTTCTGGGAAGCGATAAGTTTCATACCGGTCATGGCAATGGTGGAAAATACGGTTATGGTAGCTCCGCCCAGTACACACTGAGGTATTGTAGTCAGTATGGCCGCAAACTTGGGTGAAACTCCCGCCAAAAGAAGAAATACTCCAGTCAGACCGAATACAGTACGGTTTACAACCTTATTTGTAGTAACGATACCAACATTCTGTGAATATGTAGCCGTAGGAAGTCCGCCGAAAAAGGCCGACAGCGCATTGGTAAGTCCGTATGCCACGATACCGCCCTTAAGCTCCTGATTGCTTGGGTCGCGGTCCATACCGCCAACCGTGGTGGCAGTAAAGTCACCGATGGCCTGTATGGAGTTAATGGCAAACAGCAGTCCGATGGCCACACAGGATGCAAAGTCAAACTCTATTCCGAAGGGCATAAACTCGGGAACCGCAAACATGGATGCGGTGCTTACGTCCGAAAAATCAACCATTCCAAGGAATGCGGCCACTATATATCCGAAGGCCATACCTATAAGTATGGATGCCAGCTTAAATATGCCCTTGCCCTTATTATTGAGCACCATTACCGCCGCCAGAGTTAGGGCTGCCACCAGCCAGTTCTGCCAGGAGCCGTAAACAAGAGCTTCCGAAAGTCCCTTGGTCTCAACCACCAGTTCATAGGTATTGGCGGTTCCTCCTGCCATATAGTTGACTGCGGTGGGATACAGTGAAAGACCAATGGTAAATACAACGGTACCGGTTATGACCGGCGGGAAAAATTTTCTTATCTTATCCACCATAAGGCCTACAATAATGGCAACGATACCGCCTGCTATCATGGCACCCGCAATGGCTCCGATGCTTCCGGTGCTTTCCACAATGGCCTGCATACTGGGCAGATAAGCAAAACTTATGCCCAAAATAACCGGCAGGCCCGCACCCAGACGTATGGGCCATTTTTTACCGCCTATGGGGTATACCTGTATCAAAGTCGAAATGGCCGAAACGACCAGCGACGACTGAATGAGCAGCACTCTCATATCCTGCGGCAGACCCGCCGCATTGGCTATTATTATGGCCGGTGTGACACAGCCCACTATCATAGCTACTAAATGCTGAAGCGCCAGAGATATAGATGTTCCAAGCGGAGGCACTCCCTCCATTTGAAATAAAAGATCACTGTCGTTTTTACTCATTTTTCCGCCGCCTTTCCCCTTTAAAAGATTTCATCTGATGATTATTAGTATAGCATGGGTATATTTAAAAAATCAAACACAATATTATGCGGAAAGGCTGGCAAAATGCCGATTTTACAGCTTTTGCAGCCTGCGTCTTTTTCTAAATGCAGCTGTAGGAACATAATGTTTTTTACTTTTGGGTTTTCTTATCTTTTTTTCAAATATATTCTTATTTTCAAACTATAAGATTAAAGAAAGGACGGTAAACCGTCCCTTCCTCAATTTATCCCTTTTTATTATCACTCTCTAAGTTCCTGCAGCTTTCTTCCTATTCTGAGAATGGCCTCGGAATCCTCAGGTCCAAGAAATACCTCAAGATTTTTCTGTATTCTTTCCCATTCGGCCGCCGCCATTTCCACAACGTCCTTTCCCTTATCCGTCAGAGCATAGGTCTTTCCCTGACCTTCTGTAAGAAATATGAGTTCCCTCTCCGTCAGATTTTTAATATTCCTTACCATGGTGCTTCTGTCCAGACCGACCCTTTCAGCCCAGTGGGTTATATTGGCCCTTTCCAGGCGCTTAAGGTTTATGAGCAGATAATACTGGGCCACCGACAGCCCCGTATCCTCAAGTCCTTTATTATAATACTCCGTCAGTACATTGGCACTTCTTCTTATGTTGGTGCAGTAACACTTACTGTCATATAATTTAGCCATTTTTATCTCCGTTCCTTTTACAGTTTTCAGTCGTGGAAGATGCCTCTGTCAAAAAATATATTTTTTCCCGATACCGAAATGGGTATGCCAAGCCACAGCACGTCTTTTTCAAAATCCATTTCCATGGCAGCCTTGCCCACGGAAAACATTATTCTGCTGTCAATGTCTGCCGCACCTGCCACGCTTACTGCCGAGGACACGGCTATTCCCAGGTCCACATAGGCAAAACTGCAGTTTCCGCCCTTTTCCTCACATCCCTGGCAGTTCGTAAATCCGCAGTATCCGCAGTTGGGCACTTTCAGCGGTTTGGCATCAGCCCCTATGAGCACAACGGCCTGGGCCTTTCTCAGATTATCGGCGTCACGGCCGTACCAAGTGGGCATCTTATCTCCCATCAGCCTAAGTCCAACTTCCTCCATCTTCCGGGCAAGTCTTTCCTTATCTTCGCCCGTCAGCACAAGGGTATGTATTATATCCTTTCCATGGGCCTTAGGCGCTGTCCTTGCCGCCGCACACATGGCCGCTGCTGTCTGCATTACGGCTTTTTTTCCATCTGTCTGCTGTCGTACATCATAAATATCCCTCCTCGGCAATAAACGTGTATATACACTGTGTATATGCACGTTACCATTTCCAGAGATATTTGTCAACCGTTTTACACTATTTTGTACCCGGCCCCTTCCAGCGCATGGACAGCCCTGTCGAAATTTTCGGCCTTAGTCAGTATGTAGTCGGTATCATAGGTGGACAGAGCAAATATACCGATGCCGTTATCAGCCAAAATACCCGATATTTTTGAAAGTATGCCCACCAGAGAAAAATCCAGAGTGCCTTCTATCCTGAATGCCCTCCAGCCGTCATTACGCTCAATTACATTGTCAGGTACATCCGCAGTCAGGCATACAAGGGATTTTTCATTGTCGGTTTTTCCCGTAAAACAGAATTCACCGTCAAGGTCAGCCTTTGAGTAGTCCTCAACCTTACATACGGAAAAATCATGGTCTATTGTTTTGATTTTCATACTTATCCTTCTCCTTTCACAGCTCCGCCCCTTTAATTCTGCTTATCCTTTGTAATGTATAATCCGGCTGCTTTTAAGGCGGGATATATAATAGAAGCCGCAACCCATATTATCCAGCTTTGAGCCCATTTCCCGCTCGTAAAACTGTATATAAGATAGACTGCCGTAACTAACGGCCAGTATATGGCCGAAAGCAGTGATTTTTTTGTTTCTTCTTTTTTCTCCCTTGAGTAGTCGCCCTCTTGAAGAAGTCTCTCAAAACCTCCCCACATGGTGCCGCTCTTAACAATCAAAAATACTCCTGTTCCTACAATTACAAACGTAAAAGATGCCATCACAGCAGCTTTTATAAGTCCGTTATCCAAAATCTGAGACATAAACAGAGGTATCACCGACAGTATGCAGAGACTTATGCCTATCACATGATTTCTTACATAAATGCTTCTGTACTGCTCTTTTTCGTTTTTTACTCTTTCATATACACCGTCTTCCGTTTCAAATACGTCCTCTTCCAGATATTCATAGGGTGATGTTTTAAAGGCGCCGAAAACCACCAAAGCCGTCGCCGCCGCTATCATTATAAACATTATAATGAGGCCTGCCGTTTCCGCGCCTTCATATAAATGTCCCCCTGTCCCTTCCAGTGCATTTGACAGTATTACGGCTATGGGCGATAGGATATACATAAACACTCCTGCCGGTAAAACCCTTGCCTGGATACACTTTGCCGCCATAAATTTCTCCGCTTCATCCAAGCATACCTTCCTTATATGCTCATCCGCAGTATTTATTCTGTTAACGGAAATATTTACGTCGTCTTTGTTTATATCCGCCGTTTCCTCTATGTTATCCTTAAGCAGATAATCCGTGCTTACTCCAAAAAGCTCCGATATCTTTATTATTTTTTCAATGTCCGGTATTGACTGGGCGCTTTCCCACTTTGATACCGACTGTCTCGTAACTCCCATTTTTTCAGCCAGTTCTTCCTGGGAATATCCTGCCCTTTTTCTAAGCTTTATAAGTTTATCCGCAAAAATCATAAAACCACTCCTGAATGACATTTGATGATGTAATTATTTTAATATATACCGCCTCTATAAACAACCAATCGATGGTATTCAATGTGTCAACTGCCGGTTGCATGGGCCGTTTTTCGGGGTGAATTACGGCGTTTTTCCATAAAAACAGGCCCCTGCCCATACGGCAGAAGCCCAAAACATCACGCTTTTTTATCTTTTTTATTTTTCTGAACCATCAGACACTTTGTACCGTCTCTTAAGTCGTACATAAACCCGTCTATGATTTCCACATCATTTCCCCAGATGTCCTTTATTATTATTTCGTCACGGTAGTCTGGGTCCTCATACCAGGTGGAAAAGTAAAAGAGGTCTCCGTCTCTGCATTCCATACTCCATGTGCCGCTGGTCTTAAATTTCAGCTTTTCCGGCCACAGCACATCTATAATATCGTCATCGTCGCCATACTCACCCCTAAGCAGAGTGAGCGGGGATTTTTCCAGACGCATATTGTAACAGCTGCTTACTCCCTCAAGGGGTACTTGAGCCAAAAGCTCCTTTTTTCCGTCCTTTGGCGAAATGCTGTATATGTATATTTCCCCGGCATTGAAGTCCACGGCTAAAACCGCAAAGGCATCTTCATACCACAGGGGCTTTCCGATATATACGTTTTCTTTCTTTTCAAAGGGTGTCAGCTGTATGTCCTTTTCAAAATTTACAAGCATTATGACGTTTCCCTCGTATTTTCTGCCCTCTTTGACCATTTCCTCCACATCATAAACGTCCGTGCCCGAATGGCTTATGCAGTACCAGTTTCCGCTTTCGTCTATAAAGTCCACGGAGTTTAAGTTTTCGTCACCTATTTCTATTTTTCTTATCATTTTTTCTCCTTTAAACCTGCCAGTTTTTTACTTTTATCCCGAAGCCTGTCGAAATATAAGACTATTTGTATTACGCATTTAGTTTGTTTTATGGAAAAAATATATTATATTGAGACTAAAGAAACAAATATGTCAGAAAATGTTTATCCCTGTACCCGTTTTAAAGGGCAGTCAAAAAAACGCCCCAGTTTTGAGGCCCTTTAGTAAAATATAACCCTATCTATGAAAGGAGAATCCACATGAACAACCATATGAAACTATACGAAAGCTATAAAAAAGCAAGGCTCCTCGAAGACGCTGACCTGAACCGTTTTGAAGGAAGGCTCAGCCATGACGAACTCGAGGAGCTTAAAAGTCAGATATTATATCTTGTTCTGGAAGCGGAAGAAGAAGCATTCCTATCCGCTCTGGAATTAAAAGAATTTGACACTAAATTTACCGTATTGAAACTCTGTACAAGCGCTTCTTAAGCCGTTTTGAATGTGCTTGTCATCCATTTTTTGCTCTTAAGTCTTACAAGCATCACAATGCCTCGGAATACAACGTCACAGCTTATGCCTATCCATACACCGATAAGTCCGCCTCCAAGCATTATGCCGAATACATAGGCCAGCTCAAGTCTTACTACCCATACCCCTACGGTGCTGACTATAAGCGGCATTTTAACATCGGCTGAACCTCTGCATATACCGGATATAACTACGAAGGTGGAGAAGAACATTTCAAATCCCGCCGCAAGGCGCAGTGTGGTCTTTCCGAGCTCTATGACCTCCGCCGAAGGAGTAAATACGCCTACAATTGGCGATGCGAAAATAAATATGGGTATACATACGGCAAGTATGAGCGCCAGATTCAGTTTTACGCAAAGCCATGCGAATTTATCGGCCATATCCTTCCTGCCTGCACCTATGGCCTGGCCTATGAGGGTGGTGGCCGTAAAGGCTATGCCGTAGGCCGGAAGATAAAGTATGCTCTCTATCTGGTTTGTAAGATGGTGGGCGGCAATAGACACTGTACCCAGAGTAGATATCATAGCCGTAAGTATTATGGCTCCGATACTCAACGAGCATCTTTCCATGGCAGTAGGTATGCCGATTATGACCATATTTTTCATATTTGCGGCAGTAAGTCTGTAGTCGCCCTTGAGCTCAAGCTTTATGGGCGTATTGACCTTATACATACACACTATGAACACCACGGCACTGAATATCCTTGAAAACAGTGTGGAGAGCGCCGCTCCTTCCACTCCAAGGCCGGCTCCCTTAATTACAACGTCTATGCCTATCATATTCAGGTCTATTTGAGAATTTATCAGAAACAGGTTTCCGATGATGTTAAGCACATTGGCCGCAGTATTGACCGCCAGAGGTATTTTGGCATTTCCCGCCGAACGAAGTACGGAACTCAAAACGTTGGTTATTGTAAGGAACAAAAAGCTTATGCCGACTATTTTCATATATATGTCCGCCAGGGGGATTACTTCTCCCTCCGCTCCAAGCCATATGGGAAGCTTTGCGGATACGGCATATACTCCTGCGGCAAGCACCGCTCCGAATAAAGTTGAAAACACGATAGACTCCCTGGCAGCCTTTTTGGCATCGTCTATCCTGCCTTCACCTATTTTTCTTGCGACCATGAACATAAAGCTTACGCTGACCGCCGTTATAAATCCCAGTATGAGCCATACGGTGGAAGCATTGATACCAATACTTGCGGTGGCAGCGGCTCCCAGGGTTCCTACCATTGCCGTGTCTATGAGGCTGGCAAGGGATACGAGAAGCTGCTCCAGTATGGAGGGGACAGCCATCTTAAGCACCGTCTGCATGGGCGTTTTTCCGGAATCCAGAATATCTGACATTTTATCACCTTTATCCTTTCTGTTTTTTGTATACAACAGAAGTGATGATAACAAAATAAAATGTCCCTGTCTACACAAATACTCATTTTCCCCAAAACATATAAAGACGGACGGTATATACACATACCGTCCGTCCTTTTTACGATAAAACCGGTTTTTTACGGGATAAATATACCCCTCTTTTTTAAAAACTAACTGAAAGCCGCCATTTTACAGGCGCTTTTTGACAGAAATGTCAATTTAAAGCGGCAAACTGTTCATCTGCCTCTGTGTTTTTCTTTTTTCTTCTGCCTTTTCAGCCGGAGTATACGCTCTCTTTCAAGGGCTCTTTTCTCCCTTCGCATAGCCGTGCGTTCGTCTTTGAGCTTTTCCCTCTCCATCTGAAGGGCCTGCTGTGATTTCGTAGATTTTCCGGCATTTTTTATTTCTTTGGCCGCATTTTTTATCATACGCTTGGGGTTAACACGTTTTTCCCTCTTTTTGTCTTCAATCCCCGCACCAAAGGCCAGCCTGTAATAATTTTTCAGGGTGAATAAATAAATATCACCGTTTTTGGGCTCCGCTCCAAAGACGACCTTCACCGACTGAAGCTTTCCCGAATCGGTCCTGTCATATATCCCTGTCCAGAACTGTCCGTCATAAAACACCGTAAGTACCGCAGAAACCATAATTTTTCCTCCTTAAACATTGACCGGTAAACGGACGACCTAAGGAGGAAGGTTACTGACGGTTTCCCGCGGACGGACTACCAACCGTCCCGTGTTTTTATTACCAGCGCGTACATATTAAATTTTCAAATTACTGTTCGTCTTCCTTTGTTGCCATTGCCGTAGCCTCGCCGTCAACAACAACTTTTCCGTCCTGGTTTGTTATGGTTGTTCTCATAATAACAAGACGTTTTTCAGGGATTATTTTTGTTACTTCGGCATTAACCGTAATCGTATCCCCGAAATATACGGGAGCCGTAAATTTAAGAGTCTGGCCGCAGTAAATTGCGTCGGCTCCGGGTATGAGCATACCTATTATGGTGGATATAAAGGAAGCTGTAAGCATTCCATGGGCTATCCTCTTGCCAAAACGTGTTGTTTTAGCATATTCCGCATTTACATGCACAGGGTTTATATCTCCGATAAGACCTGCGAAAGTATAAACGTCAGATGCCTCGATGGTTTTTGAAACACTGGCTTTTTTACCTACATAGATCTCTCCGATGCTGAGACCGCTCATATTAAGGCTGTCCGGATCGAGCATTTTACTCATAATATCACTCCTTTAAAATTGAACTCCCCATTCATCTTTATAATACCATACGCCAAAAAACAATCAATAGTGCAAATGGCCAAATTTTATGCTATACTGGTTCGGAATAAGAATGTATTTATGGCCCGTAAAGCCCCGCAGACGGCTGACTTACGGCATAAAATTTTAGACAAATCAAGGAGAGGATATAATGGAACCCATATTTTCAAATGCCTGCTCTCAGACAAAGGAAAATCTTCTGGAAATGATAAAGGCCACGGTACCGGCCTGGTATAAACTGTACTGCCGTATTTTTGCGGCGCTGTTTGTTGTAATGGCGGCAGTATCCGTATATATGAAACAGTATATTTTTACCTATATATTTTTTGCGCTGGCAGTGATAATACTTGCCATATACAAGAAAAAAATATCTTCCGCGGCTAAGAAAACTTGGCAGAAAAATTTTGACCAGTACAAAAAGGACGTGGAGACCCGTATATTCTTCTACGAGGACTCCATCGTGGGCAAAAACCTCCAGACCGGAAACGCCGTAAGAACAGAGTACGAAAAAATAGAAAAAATCGTGGAGACCCCCTCCCTTTATGTGCTTGTATTTTTGAAAAACATCGCCATACTGGTGGACAAGAAGGGATTTATATCCGATAACGGCGCGGACTTTGCGGAATTTATAAAGAAAAAATGCGTAAACGCTAAATAAGGGGGGCAGGCTTATGTTTAAAAAACTGACTGAAAACATCTACTATACGGAACCCCATGAAGATACGGACAGACCCGTTATGGGCTATATCCGCGGCAAAAGGCTCTCCCTTATAGCCGAGTGCGGAAACTCCGAAAAAACCGTGGAGAAATTCAATGACGCCCTTAAGGAAATGGGCTTTAAAAAGGCGGATTTAGCCGTGGCCACCCACTATCACTGGGACCACTGTTTCGGTATGCACGCCCTTAGGAAGGAAGGCACCCTCACCATAGCCCTTGATAAAACCAACGATATTTTGGAGGATATGTCAAAGTGGGAATGGTCGGGAAAACATCTGGACGAATATGTGGAAAGGGATAAAATACCCCTTTTCTGCAAACCCCACATAATAAACGAATATCCCGACCTTACAAAAATAAAGGTATGTGCCGCAGACATAAGTTTCAAAGACGAGATGACCGTGGATTTAGGGGATATGAAGTGCGTATTCAAAAACATAGTAAATCCCCATACGGACGACGGCATAATCATATACATTCCCTCGGAAAGGGTAATATTTTTCGGCGACTGCCTCTGTGAGGAACTTGTGAGGGACCAGTGGATAGACAATAAGGAAAAGCTGGCCCTTATGATAGAGGAGCTGGAAAAAACGGACTTTGAGTACGGCCTTGAGGGACATTTCCTGCCCAAGAAAAAGGAACAGATACTTAAGGAACTGAAAGAAAGACTTGAAAGATAAATAAGACTTAACCCGGCCCGTACAGGCTTGTATCGGCTTATATAGAATTATACAGGCTTATGCCGGTTTGTGCGGTCTTGAAAGAGAGGCTTAAAATATGACAGAACAGTTTTCCAGAACGGAAATGCTCATAGGAAGCGCCGCCCTAGAAAAACTAAAAAATTCAAAGGCAGCCGTATTCGGCATAGGCGGAGTTGGCGGCTTTGCCGTTGAAGCTCTGGCCAGGGCGGGAATCGGACATTTTGAGCTCATAGATAACGATACCGTAAGCGTAACAAACCTTAACCGCCAGATAATAGCCCTCCACAGCACCGTGGGCAGATATAAGACGGAAGTTATGGCGGAAAGGATACACGATATAAATCCCGAGGCGGAAGTAACCGTAAGGAACTGCTTTTTCCTTCCCGAAAACGCCCATGAATTTGATTTTTCGTCCTATGACTATGTGGTGGACGCCGTAGATACGGTGACGGCAAAGCTGTCTATCATAGCCGAGGCAAAGAAGGCGGGGGTTCCCGTCATAAGCTCCATGGGAACGGGAAACAAGCTCAATCCCACAATGCTTGAAGTAAGCGACATATCCAAGACTTCCGTATGTCCTTTGGCAAAGGTTATGAGATACGAGCTTAAAAAGAGGGGCATAAAGGGAGTAAAGGTAGTATACTCAAAGGAAGAACCCATAAAGCCCGCATTTGAAGCCGCAGACGGAGGAGCAAAACGCGCTGTTCCTGGAAGCATATCCTTTGTTCCCTCGGCGGCGGGGCTTATAATAGCATCTGAAGTAATAAAGGACCTGATTGGAGGAAAGGCCATTTGAAAAGAGAATTAAGTGAATGCCAGCTTATTGAAAGAAGCATTCAGAAAAAATACAGAAAAGAGCTTTGGAGACCCTTCACCGAAGCCATAAAACGTTATGCCCTCATAGAGGAAGGCGACAAAATAGCGGTCTGCATATCCGGCGGAAAGGACTCCATGCTTTTAGCAAAAATGTTCCAGCTTTTAAGGAGGATAACGGATTTTCCCTTTGAGGTGGAATATATAGTTATGGACCCGGGCTACAACGAAGCCAACCGCAAAAAAATAGAGGACAACGCTGCCCTTATGCAGATACCAATTAAAATATTTGAGACGGATATATTCGATGTGGCGGAAAGCGTGCCCAAAAGTCCCTGCTATCTGTGCGCCAGAATGAGAAGGGGCCACCTTTACAGCCACGCGCGCTCCCTTGGGTGCAACAAAATCGCCCTGGGACACCATTTCAATGACGTCATAGAAACTACCCTTATGGGAATGCTCTACGGAGCGCAGATACAGGGTATGAGACCCAAGCTTTTGAGCACCAATTTCAGGGGTATGGAGCTTATACGCCCCCTTTATCTGGTGCGTGAGGACGCCATAAAGGCCTGGAGGGACTATAACCATCTGGAGTTTTTACAGTGTGCCTGCCACTTTACGGAAAAGGCCGCCGCAGAGGAAGTATCCTCAAAACGCCAGGAAACAAAGGAACTCATAAGTTTTCTTAAAAAGACCAATCCGTTAATAGAAATGAACATTTTCAACAGTATCCACGATGTAAATGTGGATACCCTTGTGGGATACAAAACAAGGGGAGTTTTACACAGCTTCATTGATGAATTTGAGGACGAAAAAAGAAGGCGTACCCTTATAAGATACTATAAGGACCCCTGTATGCTCTGCGCCTTTGAGGCCGACGGAGCCGATGACGGTTCAAAAATACTTGACGTGCGCTCCCTGCCTAAGGGTTTTGACCCCATATCATACCAGGAGAGGGAAAACGCCTTTACATTTGTGAGCGACAAAAAGGAGCTTCCCGAAGGAGTAAATCCCGATATTGTTTTTGAAAACAAGAGAGCCTTTGCCCTTTCGGACAAATTCACAAACGACAGTTTTTCATGGTTTGGCGTAGACGGTCTTATGGCCTATCCTTCGGATAAGGGTGACGACCTTATGCTGGCCGATGCCTCAAAAACGGAAGATATTATTAAAAACCTCAAAGACAACGGTTTTACCGTCAAAGAGGTTGAATAAAAAGATATAGTTAATTTAAAAGAGAAGTGATAAAATGGAAATATCCCAGAAATACAAACATGAACTTTCGGTATATCTCCCCCTGTCCTTTGTGGGAGGTTTTTTGGAGATATACACCTATATAAATATGAGCGGACTTTTTGCCAATGCCCAGACAAGCAACCTTGTAATGCTTTTCAACGGCCTGTGGTCAAAAAACTGGTCTTCCGCCCTTTACTGCATAGTGCCCATAATACTTTACATAGCCGGCATATCCGTTACGGAGACTGTACCGGAAAAACTTAACGATTCAACAATAAGATGGCCTAAGCTGTGTGTTTTGATAGAAATAATATGTATGAGCACCGTGGCCTTTTCACCCGCCTCTCTGCCGGGAAAAGTTGCCGCCCTTCCCGTGTTTTTCCTTACGGCCATGCAGTATAACACCTTCCGCAGTATGCAGGGACAGGGAGTGTCCACGGTATTCTGCACCAATAATCTCCGCCAGGCGGTCATTCATTACTGGCACTATAAAAAGAGCAACGACAAAAACCAAATCGTTTATATGAGCGTTTATATATTCGTCATAGCGGTATTCGCCCTGGGAGTAACGGCAGGATTTTTCCTCAGCCATCATCTGGGAGTAAAGGCCATACTTGTATGCGATATAGTTATGCTCTATGTATTTTTAAAACTGCACTTTCACGGACATAAATTTATGTAAAGGAGAATTACCTGTGAATATCGCAAAAGCTGTTTTTTCTGCCCTGACGGTTATATTTGCCCTTTTGGGTGTGACAAATATTCTTGATTATGATTTTTCTCTGCCCATGATGTTTATCTGCTTAGGCCTGGCGATGCTTATGAATGCCAAGGAGCGCTACGCAAAGGGTGAAAAAATGATGGGCCATCTGTTTGCATTCATATCCATATTTATATATACCGTAACATTATACAACGTTCTTTCACGTATATTTTAAAGATGCAGTTTTTAAGAGCCTTAAGGCGCAATAAAAAACGGAAGTTTCAAAACTTTGAAACTTCCGTTTTTTTATTATCCTATTCCTCCGTAAAGTATTCCGAGTACGAATACTATTACTGCCAGGGGAACATATATATATTTCGCAATGGGCTTGAAATATTTTCCGAGGGGTTTGTCCCTGCCGGTTTCAAGCTCTTTCTTTATTTCGTCAAATCCAAGTATGTAGTAGATGGATACGGCGCCTAAAACGGCTCCGAAGGGTACAACGATTATTGTTATGAAATCCATCCATGAACCTACCTTAGGCTCTGCCTCAAGGAATACGCCTACTATAAAGGCTATGGCCGTACATAAAAGTATGGCTGTATTTCTCTTAAGTTTGAATCTGGTCTGCCAGGATTCGCTTACGGCCTCAAACATATTTATAAGGCTGGTTATTCCGGCAAATACTACGGAAACAAAGAAAAGTACCGCAAACACACGTCCGAAGGGCATCTGTTTGAAAATGCCGGGAAGTGTTATGAACATAAGCGGAGGTCCTGAGCTGGGCTCTATTCCAAATGCGAATACGGCGGGCATTATGGCAAGGGCCGCAAGCATTGCCGCTATTGTATCGAATACGGCCGTACGCACTGACGCCTTAGGTATATCTTCGCTTTTTGCAAGGTATGTTCCGTATACTATCATTCCGGAGCCCGTTATGGACAGTGAGAAGAAAGCCTGTCCCATGGCCATAACCCAGGTGTTTGGCTCAAGGAGTTTGCTCCAGTCTGGTACAAAAAGGAATTCGTATCCCTTTTCGGCGCCGGGAAGGAATGCAACCCTTACGGCAATTACGGCAAAAAGTATGAAAAAGGCAGGCATAAGAACCTTATTTACCTTTTCGATACCCTTTGTAACTCCAAACATAAGCATTGCCGCCGAAGCCGCAACAACTATAAGATGCCAGGGAATACTTCCGAAGTCTCCGTTGGCCTGGGCAAAGAAAGCCGCTGCGTCCTGGGTCAGTATTTCTCCTGTAAGAGAGCCTGCCAGAGACCTTACTACCCAGCCTACAATAACCGAATATCCTATGGCTATTCCGAGGGAGCCTAAAAGGGGTATCCAGCCAAGAATATATCCGAGTTTTCCCTTTCCTATTTTATTCCAGCAGTACTCATAGGCACCTAATGTACCTGTTCCTGCCCTTCTTCCGATGGCGAATTCCGCCGAAAGGCCTACAAGACCGAATATGGCAACAAAAATTATATAGGGTATAAGGAACGCTCCGCCGCCGTACTGTCCGAGACGGTAGGGGAACATCCATATATTGCCCATTCCGACAGCCGAACCAACGCAGGCCAGCACAAAGCCCACACTGCTGCCGAAACCGCCATTCTGATGAACGGCATTTTTATCGTGCTTATTCATCTGCGATTTTCCCATAAATCCTCCTCTTATTTCTTTCCAAGGATACTTTTTTATCTGCCCCGTCCAGAGTATCCTTCATAATGGCCAATATATATTGACATGGCCTTTTGTTTAATTATATACTTACATCAACGATTTGTAAAACCGATAATTTCTATAACATTATTCGTTATTTTCAATACAAAAGGAGGATAAGCATGGAACTAAGAAATATAAAGACATTTCAATGTGTGGCGGAACAGTGCAGTTTTTCAAAGGCGGCGGTTATGCTTGGATACTCCCAGTCCACTGTAACTACTCAGATACAGCAGCTGGAGCAGGAATTCGGCACGCTTCTTTTTGAAAGGATACACAAGACTGTGCGTCTTACGGCGGCGGGCACTGAGTTTGTCGGCTTTGCCCAGAAAATGCTCCTTACGGCCGACGAGGCCAAAAACGCCATGAAGCGCCTTCCCGAAGAAAACGGCGAGCTGCGTATAGCCATGGCCGAGTCCCTGTGCTCCACCTTTTTCCCTGATATACTTGAAAGATACCATAGGGAATACCCCAATGTGGACCTGTCCATAACAACGGGCGGCACGGACGATATATTTTATATGCTGCGCCACAATGAGGCCGATATGGTCTACACCCTGGACAGAAGGATATATTCCCCTGATTTGGTTACGGCCCTTGAAAAGGAAGAAAACGTATATTTTGTGGCATCTCCCTCCTACAGCGCCGCCGGAAAGGCAGTTACTCTGGAGGAGCTGACAAAATACGACTTCATACTTACCGAAAAAAATATGAGCTACAGAAAGCATCTTGATGAGCTTATGGCATCAAAATCCCTGCAGATAAGACCTTTTCTGGAGCTGGGAAGCGTTGAGATGATACGCACCCTTGTGGAAAGGGGTATAGGCATATCTTTCCTGCCCTGCTATGCCGTTAAGGACTCCATCAAAAACGGCACACTTGTAAAAATAGACGTATCGGAAAATCAAATAGAGGTATGGAGACAGCTCATATACCACAAAAACAAATGGGTCAGCCCCGCCATGAGGGCCATGATAAAACTCATAAAGGAATACGAAAAGGATTGATTTTAAGGGTGTCTGACGGCGCCCTGTTTTGTATTAAGAAACGCGGATTTTTTATAAATGAAAATTTTTTACCCGTATGCTGCAATGTATATGTTCTCATTGAATAAGTCAGCGTATATTATTGCCACTGCCGTTAGAAAAGCAGACATAATAATTATATTTTTTAAATTATTATCGGAAAAAGAGGTGCATTTGATTGAAAGAGTATATCAAAAATTTAGAAAATGAATTTTCATTAATACAAAACGGATTTAAGGAGCAGGAAAAAAGAGCCTTAAATGATTTCAAGTCCAATGACCCTTCCTATATAAAAGAGCTGGCTTACTCGGCATATAAATCTGACGTATATCAAGTGAGAATGTACGGCGTATTTTTATTTGGCTATTTATCAGATGACAAAGAAATTTTAAATTTTATGCGTGATGAAGTGTCAAAAGACAGTAACTGGCGGGTCCAGGAGATACTGGCCAAGGCTTTTGAAGAATTCTGCAAAAAAACAGGCTTTAAAGAAGCTCTTCCTTTCATTGACGAGTGGCTCAGCAATAATAATCCAAATACAAGGAGAGCTGTTTCCGAAGGTCTGAGAATATGGACAAACAGGCCCTATTTTAAAGAAAATCCCCTTGAAGCCATAAACAGATTATCCGCCCTTAAGCAGGATTCCAGCGAATATGTAAGAAAATCCGCCGGAAACGCCCTCAGGGATATAAGCAAAAAATATCCGGATTTAATAGAAGAGGAAACAAACGCCTGGAATCTGGACATCAGAGAAATAAATCAGGTCTACAAACTTGCCTGCAGATTTATTAAAAACAGCAGATAAAACCAAAGTACATTTTGGCGCCGTCAGGCGCCCTTTTTTATATAAAAATTCCTTTGTCAGAAAAAGTAAGAAAAAATTTTTAAAAACCTATTGCATAATATATGATAGGGATATATAATGCAATTAACAGTTGAACAATTATTCAATTAAGAAGGTGAGCAAATGAATGAAGATATGAATGAAAAAAATTCCGAGCAGGCGGAATATATGCATGCGGACAGCGGAATCATAGAAAAGGTAAACGAGACCATGCCCGATGAGGAAATACTTTATGACCTGGCTGAACTTTTCAAAATATTCGGCGACAGCACCCGCATAAAAATACTGTATGTGCTTTTTGAATCGGAGATGTGCGTATTTGACATATCCCAGCTGTTAAATATGAGTATGTCAGCCATTTCCCATCAGCTGAGGATTCTCAAACAGGCACAGCTTGTAAAATTCAGGCGTGAGGGAAAGACCGTATTCTATTCCCTGGCCGACGACCATGTAAGGACCATAATCGGCAACGGTATGGACCATCTGTGTGAATAAAAAAATATTTAACCGACAGGAGGAAACGAAATGAAAAAATCATATAAACTTCAGGACCTGGACTGCGCTAACTGCGCCGCAAAAATGGAAACAGCCATAAATAAAATCGACGGTGTAAATAAGGCCACCGTAAGCTTTATGACCCAGAAACTTACCATTGATGCAGCTGACGAAAGATTTGACGAAATACTTAAGGAAGCGGTATCGGCCATTTCAAAAGTTGAGCCTGACTGTAAAATAATCATAAAATAAGGTGATGATATGACTTCAAAACAAAAACATTCCCTCTACAGGATAATTGCCGCTGCCGTGCTTTTTATTGCGGCAGTGCTTATAAAGGCGGAAGGCGCCTTAAGGCTTATTATATTTATGATACCCTATCTTACGGTGGGATTTCCCGTCCTTAAGAAGGCTGTCATAAACATAAGCCATGGCCAGATATTTGACGAAAACTTTCTTATGTGCATAGCCACCATAGGCGCCCTTATTATCGACGAATATCCCGAAGCCGTATTTGTAATGCTGTTTTATCAGGTGGGCGACCTGTTTGAGTCCGTGGCCGTAGGAAAAAGCCGCGACTCCATATCAGCCCTTGTGGATATATGCCCCGAGTATGTCAACATTGAAAGGGACGGAAAAATCGAAAAGCTGGACCCCGAGGAAGCTCAAATCGGCGACATAATGGTAATCAGACCCGGCGAAAAGGTTCCCCTTGACGGCGTAATAACCGAAGGAGAGTCCAGTCTCAATACCACTGCCCTCACAGGCGAAAGCATTCCCCTTGACGTAAAAAAGGGTGACAGCATAATAAGCGGCTGTATAAACTTAAACGGACTTATAAAGGCGGAAGTAACAAAGGAATACAGTGATTCCACCGTATCAAAAATACTGGAGCTGGTTGAAAATTCCGCCGAAAACAAAGCCCATACGGAAAACTTCATAACAAAATTTGCCGCGTACTATACCCCGGCTGTAGTATTTACCGCCGCAGCCCTGGCTGTTATACCGGTACTGGTATTTGGCGGAGACCCTAAGGACTGGGTAATGCGAGCCCTTAACTTCCTTGTTGTGTCCTGCCCCTGCGCCCTTGTCATATCCGTGCCCCTTTCATATTTCAGCGGCATAGGCTGTGCATCGTCAAAGGGCATACTTGTAAAGGGTTCAAATTATCTGGAAGCCCTCTCAAAGGCTTCAACGGTGGTATTTGATAAAACCGGCACCCTTACAAAGGGTTCCTTCTCCGTAACGGATATAGTGCCTTCATCAATGGAAAAGGACGAACTTCTGGAGATAACGGCCATGGCCGAATCCTATTCAAACCACCCCATATCCCAGTCCATAAGAAATGCCTGCTCAAAGACCTTTGATTCCGAAAGGATAACTTCTTATGAGGAAATAGCAGGAAAGGGCATAAAAGCAGTCATTGACGGAAAAGAAGTATATGCCGGCAGTGACAGGCTCATCAGAGAGCTTGGCATCGAGCCTGAAAAAACACCCGAAGGCTGTGCCTGTGTGCATACGGTTAAGGACGGAAAATATGCCGGATATATACTCATATCCGATACTTTAAAGGATGACACAAAATCAGCCATCAAGACTCTTAAATCCCTGGGCATTGAAAATACCGTAATGCTTTCGGGAGACAACATTTCAAACGCCAAAAAAACAGCCCTTGAGGCCGGCATAGATACGGTATACGCCGAACTTCTTCCCGCCGACAAGGTAAAGTGGCTTGAAGAAATAATCAAAACTTCATCGGGTAAGACGGTATTCGTCGGAGACGGCATAAACGATGCCCCTTCCCTTTCCAGAGCGGACGTGGGCATAGCCATGGGAGGTATGGGCTCCGATGCCGCCATAGAAGCCGCAGACATAGTGCTTATGGACGACAAGCCCTCTAAAATAGCTCTCGCCCTTAAAATAGCCAAAAAGACCACATCAATAGTCAGACAGAATATAATATTCGCCCTGGCTGTGAAAATACTTGTACTCATACTGAGTGCCATGGGTCTTTCAAATATGTGGGAAGCGGTATTTGCCGATGTGGGCGTATCGGTCATAGCCATAATAAACTCAATGAGAGCCATGAAAATAGGAAAAGACAGTATATAAAAAAGAGACGCATAAGCGTCTCTTTTTTTGATTATATCAGTCTTTCTAAATGGATTCTCAATCCACAGTAAAACTGCTTTCTTGTTCTATATGGGATTAAAGCCGGCATACAGCCCTGCACCCCATAAATCTATACCGTTACCGCCCGACCCACTTTCCGGAAAGGAAAAAAGAGACGCCTGCGCGTCTCTTTTTATATCTGTAAATAATTATACTGTTATGACCTTTGCCGAGCTCTTCATTTTTTCGAGTATTTCGTACATATTGCTTACTGTGCCGGCCTTAAGTTCGTCTGTAATGCCGTAGTAGTTAAGGCATGTACCGCATACGAGCACTTCCGTACCCTTTTCAATGAGGGTATTTATGCTGTTTATTATATCCAGTTTATCGCTGGCAGGCATTTTTACACCGCTGTTCATAAATATTACGGCGGCGGGCACATCATCGCTTTCAGCCAGAGTATAAAGCATCATTTTTGCCAGATTGTGTCCGAGGGTATAGTCGCCTTCGCCCACATAGTCCTTACCGAAAAATACCGTATATCCGCAGCCGTTTACGGAGCAGGCAGCGGGTGCAGTCTGGTTATCTGTCTGGGGAGCGGGGGCATCCTCAGCTTTGGCGCCTCCCGCAAATATTACATGGAATCCCCCTTCAACATTTTCCACCTTCACTTCTATTCCGTTTGAGCCGGCAAGTCTTTTAAGATTTCCGACGGCTATTTCATTATCGACGGCCACAGTCAGGTCCTTTTCGCCCGCATCAAGTTCCTTTTTGGCAAGTACTACGGGCATGGGGCAGGCCTTACCGAAAGCATCTATAAATTTTGACATAAGCTCACCTCATATTCGTTATTTTAATATGAGTATAACCGTATTGCCTTTGTCTGTCAAAGGTCTTATAATTTTTATGAGGTGTTTTTATGAGAAAAGATATTTACTATACCCTTGCTTTTGATTCTACCCACAGTGCCGTTGCCGCGGAAAAATATCTCGGAGGAAAAATAGATGTGGCCGTAATGCCAACCTTAAGAAAAATAACGGCTTCCTGCGGCATATCCCTGAGGGTTGAAGAATGTGACTTTGAAAAACTTAAAAAGCTTCTGGAAGAAAATGAGGCCGTAAAAAATAGCTGCCGTATATATTTTGTGGAAAACGGTGAGGTTTTTCCAAAAACCATATAATAGAAAAACCCCCCGTTGGGATTCGGAGGGCCAAAAGAAATAAAAGGTTTTTATAATGAAATAAATAAAGGGGCATTTATTTATCCATTCGGAATTTCATTACCTTAGTACAGTACCGATTTATAACTACATCGTGTTATTATAGTATCGTACTAAAGTTATAAAGTATAATACATCTTTATACTGGATTTGTCAATAGTTTTTGAATAAATACTCACAAAAAAACCAAAATATTTCATTGGCATAAACACTTTGCGGAATAAAACCGCTGTATCAGTCTTTATTTTACTTTATATTTTTAAAAGCACTGTTATTATATTTATAAACCTATCCATGTATTTATGCTTATTATACCCGTTTTCCTGCATTTTTTCTTAAAAATTTATCATTTTCCGGTTATATCCGCATTTTGCCCCATTAGGGCATACAGTATTTGTTAATTCATTTCCTCCACTGCACAATTTATGTATTTTTTTGGCACTAAATTTCATAGCTCTGTAAACTTTTACATATACTTCAAGCTATCTAATCAACTTTTTATGAAAAACCACAATGCTTAATTAATATTTAATTACGTATAAAAATCTCTGTGTTAAATTATATGTGTCATTAAGTTAAATATAAAAACTATCACTCATAAGGAGGAATTATTTATGAAACACAGATACATACCGATTTTTCTCTGCGCAGCACTGGCAGTGGGAGCAATGACAGGATGCAGCTCAAGCTCAGATGATACTCAGGAGCAGACTGCCGAGGAAACAACTGACGAAACAGCTGATGAAACAGCAGATGATTCCACGGATGAAACCGCTGAAACAGAACCCGTTATATATGAAAACGAGGACTTGAATTTCTCTGCTGAACTTCCTGAACTTTTAAAAGACTGTATGTATGTGGAAGTATCAGAAACAACTGCATATGATGATACAATAAATATTGTAAAAGTATACTATCAGGGTGAAGAAAGCGACCAGAACATTTTTACCTTTGAAGAAATGGACCAGGCAGTATGGGACAGCATTCAGGCTGAAGGCGGCCCCGTAGGTACTGAACTTGGCGTATCTTCTTCAGGCAGAGTCGTAGTTCTTAACTCTATGCAGTCAAATCCCTTCGAGGAAGGAACGGATGACTATGATAAGCTGAACGATATTTTCGATCAGATGGACATTATATCTGAAACATTCACTTTCCTGGATGAATAATTAAAAATCCTATCCACCATATCAATTCATTCAGTAACTTATTTAAGGGCTATAAACTTCTATCAGTTTTATCTTTATCCGTGCTTCTATACAGGCATCCCTCACCCCGGGATGCCTTTTTTATATGAAAGAGTCTGATACAGCGGGCATAACCGTTTATTCAAATTTTGATGCGCATACTAAGGACCCGCCCTTTCAGCGTAAAAATAAAGGCGTTCCGTAAAGGAACGCCTTTTTGTTATTTTGGATTATTTTAAATATTCCTGTCCGCCCATGTAAGGTCTTAAAACTTCGGGTATTCTTACTGTACCGTCAGCCTGAAGGTTGTTTTCAAGGAATGCGATAAGCATTCTGGGAGGAGCTACAACTGTGTTGTTAAGTGTATGAGCGAAGTATTTCTCGCCGTTTTCGCCAACTACTCTGATTCTAAGTCTTCTTGCCTGAGCGTCGCCAAGGTTAGAGCAGCTTCCTACCTCGAAGTACTTCTTCTGTCTGGGTGACCAAGCCTCAACGTCAACTGATTTTACCTTAAGGTCAGCAAGGTCTCCTGAGCAGCATTCAAGAGTTCTTACGGGGATATCAAGTGATCTGAAAAGATCTACTGTGTTCTGCCAGAGTTTATCAAACCACATCTTGCTGTCTTCGGGCTTGCAGACAACGATCATTTCCTGTTTCTCGAACTGATGGATTCTGTAAACGCCTCTTTCCTCTATACCGTGAGCGCCTTTTTCCTTACGGAAGCAGGGTGAATAGCTTGTAAGAGTATAGGGAAGGTCTGCCTCTTTATTTACTGTGTCGATAAATTTACCGATCATTGAATGTTCGCTGGTACCGATAAGGTAAAGGTCTTCGCCTTCGATTTTGTACATCATAGCGTCCATTTCATCAAAGCTCATAACGCCTGTAACTACGTCGCTTCTGATCATGAAAGGAGGTACGCAGTATGTGAATCCTCTGTTAATCATAAAGTCTCTTGCGTATGAAATAACGGCTGAGTGAAGTCTTGCGATGTCGCCCATAAGATAGTAGAATCCGTTTCCTGCTACCTTTCTTGCGCTGTCAAGGTCGATACCGTTGAATTTTTCCATAATGTCTGTATGGTAAGGTATTTCGTAATCGGGAACAACGGGCTCGCCGTATTTCTGTACTTCAACGTTTTCGCTGTCGTCCTTGCCGATGGGAACTGAAGGGTCGATGATGTTGGGGATTGTCATCATAATCTTTTTGATTCTTTCTTCAACATCTCTTTCCTTTTCTGTGAGTTCGTCTACTCTTGCTGAGTTTTTAGCAACTTCAGCCTTAATCTGTTCAGCGCCTTCCTTATCGCCCTTTGCCATAAGTCCGCCAATCTGTTTTGAAAGTTTGTTTCTGTCAGCACGAAGAGCTTCAACTTCCTGTTTTATTTTTCTGTTCTCAAGGTCAAGTTCGATAACTTCGTCAACAAGGGGAAGTTTTCTGTCCTGGAACTTATTTCTGATATTCTGTTTTACTATTTCGGGATTTTCTCTTAAAAATTTAATGTCTAACACTGGTTTTTCCTCCTAAAAGATCTATTGTTTTCGGCAAATAAAAAAGCCCGCCCCCTAAAGCTTTACGCTTTCCTGGGACGAGCTGTTATACCCGCGTTGCCACCCGCATTGCCGCAAAATTACGGCCTCTCATATAAGCTGTAAGGGGCTTATCCCCGTCGGCTTTCACCGCAGACTCGGAAAGTGGAACATCTTTTCACGCTGCCGCCTCGCACCAAACGACGGCTCTCTGTAAACGCTACGGGATTTAGTTTTCCTCAAACGTCTTTATTTCTGAACATAAAAAGATTATAACACATAAAAATTAAAAATCAACCAAAAAATAAATGAAAATAACAGCATTAAAAAATTTTTTATGTATATTTTTACCCCGTTAATTAAAAGTATGTACGGACGGAATATTTTAGCCGTATACTTTTACAAATTTTTTAAACCTTATTTCCGCTATTGACTGGGAATGAAAAACAGTACAAAATATTACCATAATAAAACAGTCTAAAGGAGATGATTTAATGCCTTCATTCTTAATCCCCGGCCTGCTTATTCCGTTTTTGGGTACTGCCCTGGGCTCGGGATGCGTATTTTTTCTCAAGGACAGTCTGAATCCTAAGGTGCAGAAAAGTCTTTTGGGATTTGCTTCAGGAGTTATGGTGGCCGCCTCTGTATGGTCCCTTCTTATACCGTCAATGGATATGTCCGAAAGTATGGGACGTCTTTCATTCATTCCCGCTGCCGCAGGCTTTGCCCTGGGCATAATTTTTCTGCTGCTTATGGATAAGCTCATACCCCATATGCATCTAAGCGGCCATGAAGAAGGCCCCAAGGCTTCCTTAGGAAAAAACGCCATGCTTGTTCTGGCAGTCACTCTCCATAATATACCCGAAGGAATGGCGGTAGGTGTTGTCTTGGCGGGAGCCTTAAACGGCAGTACACCAATTACGGCAGCAGGCGCCCTTTCGCTGGCCCTTGGCATAGCCATTCAGAATTTCCCCGAAGGCGCCGTCATATCCCTGCCCCTTAAAAGCGAAGGCACAGGAAAGGGCAGAGCATTTTTATACGGAGCCCTCTCAGGCATAGTGGAGCCCATAGGCGCACTGTTAACCATTGCCCTCTCTTCATTTATCGTTCCCCTGCTGCCCTATCTGCTTTCCTTTGCGGCGGGAGCCATGATGTATGTGGTTGTGGAGGAACTTATTCCTGAAGCCTCAGAAGGAGAGCACTCCAATATCGGCACCATCGGATTTGCCATAGGCTTCATAATTATGATGGTCCTTGACAGCGCCCTTGGATAAAAACTCAAGCAAAAATTAAGCGTTCTCCATTTTTAGGGAGAACGCTTATCTTTTGTCTGATAGGAAAATTTTTAACGGTTTATTCCTGTTCATCGTATTTTGCACTTTTTATGGCCGTTCCCTTTATAACTTCTTCAGCCCGCTCATGCTGGGTTCCGAAATAAAAGGATACTACAACGGTAAATATGGTTACCAGTTCCCTTGCGGCTACTTTTCCCGTACAGCATAAATAGGCAAATACTATGGTGAGTATAAGAGTTATTATGGTTTTTACCCTAAGAAGCTTTATTATAGCCTCTTTCACAAGATCACCTCATTTTTTCCAAATCTTCTATTCTGTGATTGGCAACCTTCATCTTTTCTTCATATATAACGGCCTTCTGCTCCAGGGCGTAGGTCCTTTCCACAACCTTATTATGTTTATCGACCCTTTCCGTCAGCTCCTCCAGCTGATATTTTATCAGCCCCATGGTCTCATCGTGCTGGGCCATGGATTTTCTGTTCTGCTGCCAGTTATTTATCATACATACAATAAGTGTCACGCCCCCGCTTATAACCGCCGCTGTTACAGCATCAGACACTTTCGTCCCCCCTGACCTGCCTTAAGGGGTCACTCGTTTTCATCGGCAATTTCTTTGAGCCTGTCCTCAATATTAAGATATATCTGTCTTAAAACTTCGCAGGCCTCTGCCTTTTCCCTGCTGTTAGGGTGAGTGACTACCTTATTTGCACCTTCTTTAGTCTTTGTATAAAACTTTTCCTTTGTGTTTTTGGCTGTTTTTACCCAGTTGCTTCCGGCATCCCATATATAATATGTATTTCCGTCTATTTCGGGAACACCGTTTGCACTTTCAATATCATCCACAGCCATATATACGCCTCCGCCGTATTCGCTGGCGTCGTCTTCCCATTTCGAACAGTGGAGAAGGCCTCCCCTGTCAATATACATATATCTTATGCCGCTGTCGGGCTTTGGTATCTTCTTGCCTTCAACATAATAAAATTCGTGATGGTCAATCTCAGGCACGTTAAAATCAACTTTTAATTCCCTCATTGTTATCCTCCTCTTCTAAAGCATCCTATATTCCTGCGCCTTAGATGGCAGCAAGGGCATTCTCGATATCGTCCGTAAGAGTTACGGTACCGCTTCCGTTATGATAGCCCGCAGGTATCACATAGCTTGTTGTGTCAAGGCCGTTAATTGTGGCTGATACAGCCGCATTATTGGCCATTTCACCGCTTTTCTGCGCTCCTGTGGAATCAACAAATACCTTTCCAGTTAAGACGTCCGCCGCAGAAACCGTTACTCCCGTTACATCAGCAAAATTTGCGGGTATGGCCTGTACGCTTACCTTTGAAAGTCCGTCATAGCCTTCGTCCGCAACTATTTCCTGGGCCTCTTTACTGGGTACGGCTGTCTTTTCCTGAAGTGTAGGCGCATTTTCAACATTGACCGTTATCTTTGAAAGCACCTTGCCTGCCGTGGGAGTTACTACTCCGTTTGCAGTTACGGTTTTTTCTTCAAGCTCTACGCTTACTGTGCCGCTGCCGTTATGGTAGCCCGCAGGAACCGTATAACTGGCTGTCGTTGTATCGAGTTTCTGGCTCACAGCCCTGTTATCGGCTATGCTTTCAACGGCTGCCACACATTCTTCAAGGGTGTTTTCCTCGCTTGCCAATTTGAGCGCCGTAAGCTTGGTTCTTAATCTTTCCTTCAGCTGCTGAAGCCTTGCGATTTGTTCTGATATACTCATATTCTTCCTCCTGATTCGCGGTATTTGGACAGATAACCGCATTAAAGCAAATAAAGCAAATTAAACAAATATAAACGGGCTTATCTTATGCCCAAAGAAAGAGTATCACAGCCGTCATTTATTTCTCTATCCCGCTAAAGCCAATAAAAAAAGACCTGTAAGCAGGTCTCGTCTATGGATAAATCAGATAATAATGATTTTAAGTCAGCACCGTCAAAAACAGTGACAGCTGTATACAATGGCCTCTGTCATACGGCAAAAGGCTTGAATACAGCAAACCTTCACGGGCTTTGGCCAGAGCCAATAAAAAAAGACCTGTTAACCAGGTCTTTTTATCCGAATTTCAGGCCAGCATTATGGCCGCCGCTATGGGTGTGGGCTCAGCCGCCGGAGAACTTCCGGAGGTTATTACCATCCACAGTATAAATATAAAATATACCATCATAATATCTACGGTTATCAACAGGGCTGCCTTTGCCGTGGAGCCTGTCCTGTTTCGTCCGAAAGTAAGAACACCTGCCGCAGCTATAAAAACCAGTACCGCTCCCGCAAGAGTCATATAGTTAAGTAAGAAATCTGCCATACATATCTCTCCTTTCAGAAGTAACATCAAACCCTTATTCTGTTTTATTCGTACATATTTCCTTCCTTATCGTAGTATACGATATTCATATTAAAATCATCGGAATGACTTTCAAAGTATATTATGTCCGAGACTTCCGCATCATACCTTACGGTATTTTCCTCTCCGCTCACATTATCGGTGCAGGTAACCAAAGCATACTCCGTCTCGGCGCCCATAAAGGTTATAAGTACATATTCCTTTCCGTCAATATTGACGGTGCCGGTAATTATCTCATCCATATTTCTTTTCACCGTGGACTGTAGGCTGTATCCGTCCTTTCCATCCGCCTTAAAGGTCACAAGGGACGCTTTATTTTCGGAACTGTATGCACTGCTTATTATATAATCGCCGATTACAAGCTCTTTATCGATTGTCCAGTCTTCCCCGTTATTAAGTATGGATATGCGCTCCTGCCTGCTTTCCAGGGTGGAACCGTCAGGAAGAGGATTTCTTATAAAGCCAAACCATATTATGAGAGCAACAACAATTATGTCTATGGCAATTAAAAGCTTTTTATTTGTTCTCATAGGCACCATCCCCTTCGATTTATACTACCAATTTCAATATACCATAATCCGGGACAAAAATAAATATTGAAAACTGCCAATTATCCCCCGCCCCTGTCCTTTGGCAAAATACCCAGACCTTTAAAAAGTTCGGTGTCCCTATATTATAACTTAAAAATTACCAGCCGCGGCAAAACAAAAATTTCTTATTTTCTTTCTCCGTTTCCGAAAACTCCCCTGTTACGCCAAAAGCTCCGACAAAGGCTTATTACAGCAGAGATTTTCAAAATATACGGAAAACCTATGGCAGAGCAGACAGCCGATATTCCTTCTATCAAAAACTTTACCGATAATTAAAAGAGAGACAGCCGGGCTGTCTCTCTTAATAAAAATTATTTGTCTTTCCACACCTTTGACAATATATCCTTTAATACAAGAAGGGCATCCACATCGTTATAGCCGTAATCAATTCTCAGCTTTTTGAGCAGGCGTCTTAGCTCATGGGCATAGTCATCTATGTTTACAACTTCCTGATATGTACCAAGGACAGGATATTTTTTGCTCCATACCTTTGTCCAGTCGATTTTTTTCTGGGTTTCCTCACTGGTCTTTTCTATCATATCTTCTATTTCCTTTACATCGGCGTCAAAATCAATGAGCTCATCCAAAGTAAGATGATAGAGTACTGCCAGCTTTTTTGACTGGCGTATATCAGGCAGAGTTTCGTCCGTCTCCCATTTGGATATAGTCTGTCTGCTTACTCCGAGTTTTTCGGCCACCTCTTCCTGGGACAGGCCGCTTTTCTTTCTGGCATTAAATAAACTGTTTCCTAAACTCATATTTTTAGCTCCTTATCTAAGTATATGACAAGTATATACCGCTCCTTTTAAAATGTCTGCCAAAAAATCCGTTCAGTTGAGCCCGTTTTCTTAACAGGTCCCGGCGGCTTTCATTTATATATGCCCAATGCCATATCCCTGAAAATTCCCGGCTTTTCCTTAAGCTCCTGAAATGTTCCCCTCTGGGTTATCATTCCCTTATCAATGACTATTATCTCATCGCAGTTTTGCAGAGTGGTCAGCCTGTGGGCTATGGATATGATTGTTGTACCGTAAGTACGTTTCATATTTTCTATTTCCGCCTGTATCAATTTTTCCGAGGTATTGTCCAGGGCTGATGTGGCCTCGTCAAGAATAAGGACCTTAGGTTTTCTTAAAAATATGCGGGCAAGGGCTATACGCTGGCGCTGTCCGCCAGAAAGGTTGGCTCCGCCTTCCGACAGCATAAAATCATATCCGTCGGGCAGTTTTTCTATGTCTGTGGATATATTGGCCTTTCTTGCGGCTTCCTTTACTTCCTCCAAGGAAACTTCCCTGTCCATACCGTAACATATATTATTGTATACGGTATCCGCTATTATAAAGGGAGACTGGGGTACAAGGGCTATGTTTTCGGCCAAAGTCTTTCTGGACAGTGCCGAAAGTTCTGCCCCGCCCAAAAATATATCTCCCTGGGCTTTTTCCAGTTTATCTATGAGCTTAATGAGGGTGGACTTTCCGCATCCGCTGGGTCCCGCTATGCCTATAAATCTTCCCGAAGGAATGTTTAGAGTTATATTTTTTAATATACTCTGGTCGGGTTTTTCGGGATAGGAAAAACTTACGTCATTTATACTGATATCATTTGATGAGGGGTATTTATTTTCCCTGCCGTCCATATCATAGGAAAAGTCTCTCGGTATATCCACCATATTAAAATAGTCGCCCGCCAGCACAAGGCTTTCGGAAAATTCATCAAGTATTCTATGAAGTTCGCGCAGGGGGCCTGTCAGCTGTGTAAAGCATAAATATGCCGTAAGCACCGTACCGACCGTTATTACATTCTTTGACGCCAAAAGCACCGATATACCTATGACCAGCACGCTGAAAAAGGCTTCGTTTACAAATTTAAGGCAGTCATAAAAGGCCATGGCTTTATGGTGGCGCATTTCTTTTTTTCTCAGGCCTTCGGAGCGGTCCAGTATTCTTTCACTTTCCGTGCCTGCACTGTCAAGGGTTCGTATTGTCTCTATGCCGCCCAAAAGCTCAACCATGGTGCCGTCCATTTCCGCCTTTGTATCCATAAGTTCCACTCGTATGCCCTTCTGGGTTCTTATTTGTCTGAATACGATAAATGTTCCTACAGGTATTACCAAAACAACAAGGCAGGCAACCAGCGGAGGCAGCTGAAAAAATATGGTCACAACGGCTGCGATGCCCGTAGTTACCGCAGGAGCAAAGTCCATAAATATAAGCTTTATGAGCTTTACGGTGCCTTCCAGACTGCGGTTAAGCCTTCCGTGTATATTTCCCGTCATATGGCTTCTGAAATAGGACAGCGGCGCTAAAAGCAGTGATTCCGCGGCCCTCTGCCTTGCATTTTTTCTGCCTGGGTGGCGGTATCTTCCACAATAAGGCGGCGTATAACCTTAATAACCTCATTAAACACATTTATGAATAAAATCGCCAGAAGTATGGGAATAACCGACCCAAAGGACACATTCTGCCCCGCAAGAACCGTATCCGTCATATAACCGATGGCAAGGGGCGTAAGCTGATTCAGTACTGCCGAAACTATCAATATTACAAATATAAAAAAGAATCCTATCTTCTGTTTTCTTGGAAGCAGGCCGTAAATTTCTTTCCATATCTTTTTTGCGGATTTTTTATTCATAACACTTCATTCCTTCCAAAATCGAAATGACCGTTTTTGTTTATTTTAACACATTAATAAATTGGAAGGAATGGGAAAAGAAAAGAGAAAACAAAAAAAGCACCATACCTTTGGTATAGTGCTTTCATTAATTGCGGAGGCAGGATTTGAACCTACCCTGCCCACCTCGAAACATAGTCGTTTATGCGCCCCACTTTCGGGGGTTTTAAACTCCTTGTTTCTCGCCATAACCTCCTTCTTTCTCCTGCCCCCGGCAGCAGTCGGAGGTTATGCCCCGGGTCCCGTCGGTCGTAGGTTCAATATTACTTTTAAAAACAAAAAAGCACCATACCTTTGGTATAGTGCTTTTACTAATTGCGGAGGCAGGATTTGAACCTACCCTGCCCACCTCGAAACATAGTCGTTT
>ERZ791934.584-NODE-584-length-47556-cov-3.822909_pt1 | contig 47556 bp, 41 predicted proteins | sample MGYA00510125_ERZ791934 | MGnify/ENA primary metagenome ERZ791934 (study PRJEB30046, sample SAMN00993240) | human gut metagenome | study: EMG produced TPA metagenomics assembly of the A metagenome-wide association study of gut microbiota in type 2...
GGGTGTTTTTGCTGTACGCTTTTATAGACGTAACTAATAACAAGTTTCAAGGAGGAATACTGAATTAATTAGAAAAATAATTTATGAGTTTGGGGCGTGCACTAATCAACTTCTTATTTCAGGACAGTTTAGATATTTTAAAATTAACGACATTGTTTTTATGAGCGGACGGGTTGTCATGAACGCCAAACTGGCAGAAATAGACTTTCTTCCGTATCAGGCAAAGGATTCCTATGATTTTAGTTCCTGTGGATACTATACCGATGATACTAACATAGCCGGGTATGGCCATGGACGAGCGCAAAAGGGGACTAGCGCATGTTCTCTTTGGTTTAATGGACCAGTTACATATGGAGCCGTTAATTTTTACTATCGGACAAACGGTATTAAAGGAAAAAATTTTGATCAGTATACAATTGAATTATAGGTTAATAACCTATAGCTAACCAATAGAATGTTTTCTCGGGATATGTGCACCCGACATATGTGCCACTATTTGAATGAGAATAGTAATTGAATACTTTATCCCACTTTTGAGTCTCTCCAGTTCCAATAAATTCAGTACAAGTAAAGAAGTAATCTCCGTTGCTAAAAGTCTCTGGAAAAGTGACATATGCAGAGTAAACCGCGGCAGGGTCAGTTGTTTTTGGGGTCTTGCCTTTTCCCCAGAAAATCTTTAGTCCATTGGGAAGAATAAATTTTCCGGTTTCGGTTTGGATCAATTTTCTATTTAATTCAGGTTTTCAGTGTATTCCGTGATTTGGTTATATATTTAGATGTTTACAAAAGTTTTTAAATCATAAAAAAATAGGATTGCCTATAAAAGGTAAATATAAAAATGCTAATAGAGTATATTTATATTGACTAATAGAGTATATTTGCTTATAATGATGAAGAAAATGAATAATTAAACGTTAAATACATAGGGGAAAGAGAGGAAGAAAAATGATTTGTCCAAAATGCGGAAGCAATAACGTAACAAGCCATGCTGTTACGGAACAAACAACTGAAGGAAAGACGAAAGGATTTGGCTGGATTAAAGCATGTTTAGGAACATTGATTGCAGGACCATTTGGCTTTTTATGTGGCTTGTGTGGTATGGGAAAAGGAAAAAGCAAGACGACTTCGGAAACTAAGGTGATAAATGTATGTCAGGATTGCGGCAATCAGTTTTAGAAACGATTAGAATGATCGGAAATCATTCCGGTTGTCATCAAATGCCAGAACGAAGTTTTTTTTATAAAGGCAAGCAATTTCCAGTGTGTGCAAGATGCACTGGAGTGATTATTGGTCAAAGTGTAGCTTTGATTATAGGAATATTTAAAGATATATCGTTTAGGAAAGCGTTTTTATGTTTGGCGGTTATGGGAAGTGATTGGGGGCTTCAGGAGAGCCGGATTAAAGAATCAACAAATTTTCGACGTTTGATAACAGGATTTTTAGGAGGGTTTGGACTTTACTCCATTTTAGTAGGAATTTTAAAAAAATGTGTTAGTATGAATTCTAGAAACATGAAAGAAAAATAAAGATGGAACGATAGTTCTATGTAGTATCACATCGTCCCACCATTACATTATTTAAATAATTTACAGAGATATTTCTTCGTGGAGTGTTAAATAGTGATACAGAATATCAATGAATTCTCCATTTGTTGGTTTTTGAGTCATATTGTAACCGGATATTTTAATTAAAAATTTTCGGTCTCCTTTATCCCAGCATGTCGATACGACTGTTCGCAGACAGTGTTCTACATTATCTTTGTTGACGTTATAATGTTTTCCAACATCGGCATATAAACGAGTATAAATAGACAATAGATAACTTTCATCCTGCATACATAAAGTTAAAGCATAAGCGAGATAAAGAAATCCTTTGTAAGTAGAACGTATGCCGAGACGTAAAATTAATTGTTTTATTTTATCCATAAAATTTCCTCCTTAAAAGTATTGGATTGAGATATTGTAAACATAAATTATGATAAATGGAAAAAAATGGAATAAATTCGACAAAATTATATATAATTCGATAAAGAATTGAAAAGTTAAAATAATAGTATAGATATGAATTAGTTATAAATGGAGGACTATTCATAAGCGTAGATTATATAATTCCGTTTATGAATGGTTCTTTATTTTTTTATTATTCAAGAAAAGAGTCAACAATCCTGATTTGCGTATAATTTATAAGATTATTGATTTAACTTGGATAAAATAATGTGGATTGAAATTTAAATTTTCATTTTGAAATTTTACAAACTGTCTAAATATTTTTGACAAAGTAATGAAGAAGAATATAAATTTATATAAAATGAAAGATGTTCTCGGCAAGATGCAGGGAGATAAATAACTGCCATATATACGGAACCGAAGACAAAAAGGAATAGTTTAGGAACAGCAACATGCCATGTCGGTGCAAAAAGCGTTTCATATGGATTTGTGTAAGGTTTCTAGGGGTGTTTATAGTAAAAGGGGATAGGACAGCGACAGTTAAAAATAAGATTAGACATTTTCATTAAGGAAAAAAGAACCATGGAGAGCAAAGATGCCATGTAACAAAAGTGGTGATGAGATGCACCATATTATCCCATTAAATAATGCATATCTGCATGCTTGATTTAATGGAAATGCCCTTTGTAATCTGATTGATCATGGAGTGCCGGAACCAATATTATGGCTGCAGGTGTGTCAAATGTATATCATAGATCTAGTGCCCAGTTACTGCATTATAACCAATATAATGTAAAAGTTGCAGGCAGAAATCGAGCAGGCGTTGCAAATGTACAGGCTGCTGCAATAAACGCCCAAATTGTTTGCTACACCGAAGCAGTCAAAGAGAGCACATAAACCCTGGCTGGATTACCCGGCGATAGGGTAAAATTTAAACACTACTCATAAACGAAGGTTATGGAGGATTCGTTTATGAATAGTGTTTTATTTTGCTTCAATGAATGAAGTTTTGGTACGGCTTAAGGGTGAGTTGGGAATATTGACTTCCCTTGGAACAAATAAACTACACGGAATTGTTGAATTCATTTAAAACCATGGGTATAATAAGAGAAACGTCAAGCGATTAAGAGTTTAATTAGGCTGAATGTTTTCTGCAGACATATATGCTTAAATAAAGAGTTTAAACTTATAAGATGGATTAACCATGAAAATGTGACAAAAAGGAGGATTATGCGGAGGTATAAGGTTATAAAAACTTTGGGATTTATAGTTGTATGTTGTGTATTAACAGGCTTATTGAATTTTGGATTACTACAGTATAACATTGCCAGAGTGAATGTTCATAGGATTATGACACAGAAATATGATGATATCTTTGTAGGCACGTCACATGGACTTAGTGCTATTAATCCGGAAATTGTAGATCAGGTAACGGGAAGGAAAAGCACAAATATCTGTATGCCCGATGAGCATATAATAGATTCTTATTTTCTGGTAAAGGAAGCATGCAGGTTTCATAAGCCAAAAAGAATTATTTACGAATTAGATCCGTCCTACTGGTCTACGAAACAGAATGATGGAGTAAATTCCGTATATATTTACAAGGAGCTTCCTCTTTCTAAAGTTAAAATGGAATATTTTAATCAGAAAATTAAAAACATGGATGCCAGGGTTACATTAGTACCTTGGTTTTATTATCGGAACAAGATACCACAGTTTTTCAATACATTAAAAATGAAATTAAGCGAGCCATATAAAAACTATGATGTAGAACCGCTTAATTCAGGCGCCCAACAATATACGAAGGAAGGCTATATGTATCAAGTGGCAGATCCCAATGCAGATAAGGGAAGTCCTAATATTATTTTATGGAATCGAGACAAGATATTAGAAGTTGAAAAAAAGTATTTCTTTAAATTAGTGAATTTTTGTAAAGGAAAAGGGATTGAATTTGTTGTAATTACAACACCAGTCCCTCAGGAAACATTAGAACTTCATTCTCAAACTTTTAAAAAGTCACATGAGTATTACAAAAAAATGATGGAAAAGCATAAAATCCCTTTTTATGACTTTAATTTTATTAACTTAAATGGCTTTAACAGGAGTATTAAAGGATACTTGGATTATGAAGGCCATATGTCGGGAAAACTGGGAAATGAGTTTAGTAAAAGACTGGGAGATTTTTTGCAATCTGAAGGAGCCTTTGAATAGATAAAATTATGAGAAAGAGTGCAAATTGTAAAGGGGGATTTATGACAGTAAGAGAGCAATTTGATGACTTTATGAGATTTTGTAAAAGGAATAAGGTGTCAATAGGAATTGTTGTATTGATGACATTTTTAACCTATGGTTTTATGTTATTCAACTTCAGTTTTTCGATTGATACTGAAGATATTGTAGTACGCCAATTAGATTTTTATGATGGCTGGATTGGGATTAATCGTTATGGGTTGGTGTTTACGAAGTGGCTCTTTGGCGTGCTAAACATTGTGCCTGGATATGCCTCAATATTGATGGTTTTGTCTACAATAGGATATGGAATTATATGGATGTACTTTTTTTATTGGATTGGAGGGCCGAACCAGGATAACTTAAAGTGCAACTGGATTTTTTCAGTATTGTTTCTATCCAGTGTGCCTGTCTTGGAATTGGTTAATTTTCAATGCTTATCATTTGAAGTAGCATTTGCAATGTTGCTTTGTGCGGTTGCGTTGATCTTTGAATGGCGCTGGATTATAAAGGGTGGCGGAAAATGTGAATTGTTTTTAGCAATCATTATGGGGGTATGGTGTTTTGCATCATATCAGGCTTTTGTACCTTTATACATATCGGCATCTTTAATTGCGTTTTTGATACAGTATCAGAATAATAGAGAAGAAATAGAGAAGAAAGTTATTTCTATTTCGCTCAAGTTATTTGTGATTTTCGTAATAGATTATATATTGTATAATGTGTTGGGAAGATTGATGATGTATGTATGGGATATTGGAGCGGGGACCTATACCGAGAATATGATCCAGTGGGGGAAAATGCCTGTCAGGTCAATATGCATAATTTTAAAGGACTATTTTCTGGATGTTTTCTTTGCAAGAAATATATTTTGGAATTGGGGATACCTATTTGTCTGTTTGGGACTATTGTTAATTGGATTGCGGAAAATAAGAGAGAAAATAAAAAAACAGAGGTTTTATTTATATTATCTACTGGTATTATGCGTGTTTTTATTTTCACCATTCCTACTGCCAGTTCTTATGGGAGCAGCGCCTGTTGTGAGAGGACAGTTGGCATTGCCATTTGTGGTTGCAATTGGTACACAACTAATTTTTGAAAAAATTAGCGGAAGACTTAGTAATAACATGATAATTCAAATGGCTGTCGTAGGATTGCTTTTACTCTTTACAATCAGGACAAATATTATGAAAGATAACCGTCTACTCTATTCTGAGTATGTTGTAAGACAGCAGGAATATGCCCTGACGGAGAAAATTATAGGAAATATAGAAGAGACTGGAGCAGATGGAAATTGTGCAGTAGTAATCTTAGGACAATGGTCACCCCAATATAATCCGTCTATGATTCAAGGAGAGACTTTGGGGCGTTCTTTTTATGAATGGGACGTAGAGGTACCAGGAGGAATAGAAAAAAGAGTTCTTGGGTATTGGAGAACTTTGGGATATCAATATAAGACGCCTGGGGATGAAGTGCGTACAAAAACAATAGAAGAGAGGGCTGATATGCCTGCATGGCCAGCAGAAGGTTCGGTCGTTAGAGATGGCAATCTTGTAATTATAAAGTTGTCGAATTAAAGAACATAATAATATATTAGTACAGATAGGAAGAGTATGTGGGAGAAATGAGAAATTTACCAAAGTTATGCATTGTGATACCATGTTATAATGAAGAAGAAGTATTGCCAATAACAGCGCCTTTGTTCTTAAAGAAGATATTATCTTTAATAAATCTTGAAAAAATTAGTACAAATAGTAAGATTTTATTTATTGATGATGGAAGCAAAGATGAAACATGGAATTTGATTAATGAAATGGCTCATCAGAATAAATATTACATCGGTATACGGCAAAGTAGAAACAGAGGTCATCAGAATGCTGTATTAGCAGGACTGATGGAAGCAAAAGAAAATTTTGATATCACGATTTCCATTGACTGTGATGGACAGGATGATATTGATGCGATGGACAAGATGGTAGATGCATATCTAGATGGCTGTGAGGTGGTATATGGCGTGCGTAGTTCCAGGATAACGGATACATTCTTTAAGCGTTATACAGCAGAGTCCTTTTATCGACTATTGAATGCATTAGGAGCCGAAATTGTTTTTAATCATGCCGATTATCGTTTGATTTCAAGCAAGGTGCTGCATGAATTTGCAAATTTTAAAGAGGTCAATATATTCTTGAGAGGAATGGTACCACTTGTTGGATTCAAAAGTACTTCTGTATACTATGATCGTAAAGAAAGGGTTGCGGGAAAAAGTAATTATTCTTTGAAAAAGATGATATCGCTTGCTTTTGATGGTATAACAAGTTTAAGTGTAAAGCCGATAAGAATTATCACTAGCCTGGGGATATTTGTTTCCTTTTTAAGTTTTCTTATGATTATCTGGATTATAGTCAGTTTCTTTATAGGCAATACTGTGCAGGGCTGGGCAAGTACATGCGCATTGGTTAGTTTTATTGGAGGAATTCAATTGGTGTGTACTGGAGTGATTGGGGAGTATATTGGTAAAATTTATCTAGAGACGAAGGCTCGTCCAAGATATATTATAAGCGAGAGGACGTACGATGAAGAAGAATAGCCATTTATATAAAGTATTAGATGCTACATTTTGGAAGTTCATTTTAGTGGGAATAGCGAATACGATTGTTGGAACAGCAGTTATGTTTGCAGCATATAATATCTTTCATTTGAATTATTGGATTTCATCGGCATCCAATTATGTTATAGGGAGTATTTTGAGTTATTTTTTAAATAAGTATTTTACTTTTAAAAATCAAAAAAAGTCTTGGAAGCAAGTAGTCGTATTTGCTGCTAATATATCGGTATGTTATGTGATGGCCTATGGATTTGCCAAACCACTGACGTTATGGATTTTAGATGGATATGAGAAAGTGGTTCAGGAAAATGTTTCCATGTTGATTGGGATGGGGGCATTTGTAATATTAAATTATTTTGGGCAACGGTGGATTGTGTTTAATGATAAAATATAAAAATTACAGTACAATTAATCGTAAGGTGTTTTCTCGACATAAAGAATTAAATATGTTACAATTTTTAAATATAATTATAAATGATAAGAGGAGAGAAAAAATGGGAAAAGCAACATTAGTGATAATGGCGGCAGGAATAGGAAGTCGTTTTGGAGGTGGAATAAAGCAACTTGAGCCTGTTGGACCAAATGGAGAAATAATAATAGATTATTCGATATATGATGCCGTTGAAGCTGGATTTGACAAAGTGGTTTTTGTAATAAGAAAAGATTTAGAAAAAGATTTTAAAAAGATTATAGGGGATAGAATTGCTGAGAAAGTAGAAGTTCAATATGCATACCAAGAATTAGAGGATATTCCAATCCAATATCAGAATAAATTTGTTGATAGGAAAAAACCATGGGGAACAGGTCAGGCTGTGTTGAGTTGTAAAGATTTAGTTAATGAGCCGTTTTTGGTTATTAATGCGGATGACTTTTATGGAAAAGAGGCTTATAGAGTGGCATTTGAGTATTTGAAGACAAGAAGAAATTTGCCATCTAAGAAATCCATTTGTATGGTCGGATTTGTTCTTAAAAATACTTTAAGTAATAATGGTGGTGTTACACGTGGTATTTGTAAAGTAGATAAGACAGATATGCTTACTAATATAGTTGAAACACATAACATTGTTAAGACAGACAAGGGGGCTGCAATAGAAGGTGAAAATGGATTAACCCCTATAGATGTAGAGGAAAAAGTATCAATGAATATGTGGGGATTTTTACCAGGCTTTTTTACAGTTTTAGAAAAAGAATTTAAAAATTTCTTGGAAAGTCTGCAGTGTAATGATTTAAGTACAGAATATTTGTTGCCGACTATAATTGGAGATTTATTAAAGGAAGATGCTGTAGAGGTTAAAGTCTTACATTCAACTGACAGATGGTTTGGCGTGACTTATAAAGCGGACAAAGAAGAGGTAGTAAAAGAGATTAAAAGGTTGATTGATTCTGGAGTCTATAAATAATTTCGAAATGTAAGGGAGGTGTCTGTGCAGGGCAATTCCCTTTTTTATGATTGTATAAAAAATAAAGTAATAAGGGTGTAAATAGATTTGAAAGTTAAATGAGCAAGGTTGTCAAAGAATATGAAGCATGATATAATCAAAAAATATGGACATAAGTAATGTGTATTTGATAAAGGAGAAATAAAATGGTAAAAAAGTCTGTAATAGTAACAGGAGCCAATGGCTATTTGGGAAGGCATGTGGTAAAGGCATTATTAAATATGGGACATCAAGTTTATGCCATGGACATTAAAACTGAGGATGTTGATGATAGGGCAGTAAAGATTCAAGGAAACATATTTGCTAATGGTGTAGAATTATATAATCAAGTGAATGAACCAGATGTTTGTATTCATTTAGCGTGGAGAGATGGTTTTGTTCATTCATCTCCTAATCATATGGGAGATTTATCAAAACATTTTATGTTTATTAAGGGAATGTTAGATGCTGGATTAAAACAAATAGTAGTTATGGGAAGTATGCATGAAATTGGTTATTGGGAGGGAGAAATTGACGAAAAAACACCTACAAATCCATTATCTCAGTATGGTGTTGCGAAAGATGCTTTAAGAAGATCATTAGAACTACTGGTTTCCAATTATGATAATGTTATTCTCCAATGGACTAGGGGGTTTTATATCACTGGGGATGATAATATGAATCAATCTGTTTTTTCGAAGATTATGCAAGCGGCACAAGACGGAAAAAAGACATTTCCTTTCACATCTGGAAAAAATAAATATGATTTTATTGATATTGAACTATTGGCAAAACAAATTGCAGGAGTCTCATCACAAAAAGAAATTACTGGGATAATAAATTGTTGTAGTGGTATTGCAGTTTCCTTAGGCGAAAAGGCAGAGGAATTTATAGCTAGTAAAAAATTAGATATATGTTTGGAATATGGTGCATACCCTGATCGAAAGTATGACTCACCAGAAGTGTGGGGGAATTCAGAAAAAATACATAAGATAATGTCTTTGATAGAAAATTATCAGATATAAGGAAAGGAGTTTAAGGTGCTGTAAAAGCATGCTTAAAAAGAATATGAGTAAAGTTTTTTTGTCCTTTATTATACCAGCTTATAATTCGGAAAGATATATAGAACCATGCCTAGATTCTATTATTAATCAGACTTGCGATGATTATGAAATTGTAATTATTAATGATGGCAGCACAGACAGAACTTCAGATATAATTGATAAATATATAAAAGAATATCCAGAAAAGACAATAAGAGTGTATATGCAGCAAAATCAGGGGATTTCTTCCGCAAGGAATAATGGAATTGATAAAGCTCAGGGAGAATACATTACCTTTGTAGATCATGATGACTGGATCGAAAAAAATTATGTTCAGAAAGTAAAAAATAAATTACAAAGCGAAAATAGTGATATGCTAGTATTTGGATATAATACGATTGATGAGAATGATAATATTATACATACCTTACCAGTTGCGAAAGATAAAAAATGGGCGAGGTGGGGAGTTTGTACAGTTTGGCTAATAGTTGCAAAACGAGATTTATTTGTACGGAATGAGATTTATTTTCCTGAAAATTTATTTAATGAAGATATACCCGTGGCAATTAATCTGTCATTTTATTCTCAAAAATTTACGACTTTAAATGAAATACTATATCATTATAGAGTTTATATTGGAAATACCTGTAGTAAAATACATCAAAAGTATGAATCGTCACCAGAAAGTAGGCGTAATGTTTTTAGGGCATTTAGTGATATAATAACTAAACTGGATAAACAGGATGAAAAAGATTTAGTTATATATAATGCTATCAAATTTTATTATGGGCTTTTATTTGTATATTTCAAATATAATACAAAAGAAGAATTACTAGATGAATATGAAAAATACACTAAAGCATTAGTTGAATTTTTCCCTAATTATAAAAGGGCTAAGATTCATCTGTTTAAACCTAAAGGAGAACCGTTTATGAAACGTTTTGCAGTTTGGGTGGCTATGATTTTTGATAGAATGGGTATTTTTAAGATACTATTATTAATAGTAAATAAAAAAATATAGTTAAGGAGAAGTTATGTATACTAGTAGTGATCATACTTTTGTGGTATGTGCTTACAAAGAAAATCCACATTTGGAAGAAACTATTTATTCATTATTAAACCAAACTGTAAAAAGTAAGATAATTTTATCTACGTCTACACCAAATGAGTATATTAAAAAAATGTGTGAAAAGCATCAATTAGAATTAAAAATCAATCCTATTAGTAACGGGGCAGGTGCAGACTGGAATTTTGGATATAATATGGCTGATACGAAATTAGTGACGTTGGCACATCAGGATGATATTTATGAAAAAGATTTTTTGAAAGTTACACTTAGGTACCTTAATAATTATAATGGAAAAGAATTGCTGGCATTTACAGATTATTTTGAATATCGTAATGATGCAAAAGTAGAAAGAAATCTATTATTACAAGTTAAAAGAATTATGAATGCACCTCTCTCTAAAACGAAGTATTACTCTAGCAAGTTTTTGAGAAGAAGGATATTATCATTTGGATGTCCTATCTGTTGTCCTTCCGTTACCTATATTAAAGAGAATGTTGGAGATAGCCCATTTGATACAAAATATATAAATAGTTGTGATTATAAAACTTATGTGGAATTAGCCCAAAAGGATGGTGCCTATATATATATACCAGAAAAACTTCTTTCACATCGAATATATCCAGATTCAGCAACATCCAAAAATCTGGGGGAGAATATTAGAAAAGGAGAAGATTTGGAGATTTTATCGGAATTTTGGCCTAAATGGATAGCGAGATTTATAAATTATATATATGCGTTTAGCGAAAAGAGTAATAATTTATAGATAGATAATAATCTGAGGGTAGAAATTGTGAATATTTTGAGTAAAAAGTTGTCATGGCAAATAGACAAGAAACGAGTAGGTCAGGCTAGTGCTTTTTGGAATATGATGTCAGCAGGGCTGACATCAATTGTTTCAATGATTCTTTTATGGTATGTGACACGAGTGAATGGGATATATGATGCTGGGATTTTTTCTTTGGGGTTTTCTACGGCACAGATGTTGTTGACGATTGGCAACTATGGGATGCGTAATTTTCAAGCAACTGATTTAACTAATAAATATTCAATGGGAACATATTTGGCATCAAGAATAGTGACTTGCTGCATAATGATGATGTCTGCACTCGCATTTGTTATTTTTAAAGGATACTTTTTTGAAAAGGCAGTTATCATTTTACTACTTAATGGATTGAAAGTAACAGATGCGATGGATGATGTCTATGGTGCATTTTATCAAAAGCAGGGTAGGCTTGATGTATCAGGAAAAATTATGTCTTTTAGGATAATTAGTTATTTGCTAATATTTTGTATAGGACTCTTTTGGACACATGACTTGTTATTTGCTTGTAGTATTACTGTCATTGGCGCGTCTATAGTATTGGTTGTACTCATTATTTCAACCAAAAAATATTTTTGTCTCTCAAAACCTAGTTTCGAAATGGAGAGAATAAAATCACTGCTTGTTGAGTGCTTGCCATTGTGCGTGAGTTCATTTTTACTTATTTATTTGGGAAATGCTCCTAAATATGCAATTGATTCGTATTTAACAGAGGAAATGCAGGCATATTATACTTATCTTTTTATGCCTTGTTTTGTTATTAATCTTTTTGTGAGTTTTGTAATACAGCCACTTTTAGTTAGACTCTCAAAGTACTGGATTGGTAGAAAATATGATATGTTTGTAAAAATGATTATAGTTGTTTTTTTGTGTACAATAGGAGTGGCAGTTATAATACTTGCAGGAGGATGGTTGATTGGAAGTGAACTTCTTTCAATAGTATTTGGGGTAAAGCTTACACAATATAAAAATATCCTAATAATACTCCTGGTTGGCGGGGCGTTTTTTGCCTTTTCGACGATTGAGCAAGTTGTTTTAACGGTTATGCGTAAACAGGTGTATTTGCTTGTGGGATTTGGGATTTCTAGTCTGACTGCTTTTGTTATTTCAGACTCATGGGTAAAAAAAGTAGGGCTATTAGGAGCGGGATATTCTTATATGGTTTCTACAGGAGTATTGTTTTTGAGTTTGACTGTAATGTTTATTATATTTTTTAGTATTGAAAAATATAAAGAAAATATAAATGCTTCGATTAAAAAGTGAAGGAGAAAAAATAATGAAAGTGCTATTGGTTGTACCTGCTTATAATGAAGAGGATAATATTGTTAGGGTATGTACACAATTACGCGAAAATTATCCACAATATGATTTTGTAGTAGTTAATGATGGATCAAGTGATTCGACATTAGAACTATGCCATACACATAATTTTCCGATTATTTCGTTGCCAGTAAATTTAGGGCTTGCAGGTGCGTTTCAAACGGGTATGAAATATGCATTTCGGAAGGGATATGACTGTGCGGTACAGTTTGATGCGGATGGTCAGCACTTGCCGCAGTATATAGATATCATGTTAAAAGAGTTGGAAGATGGTAATGATGTTATTATAGGGTCGCGCTTTGTGGAAAAGAAGAAGCCATTAACATTGCGTATGCTTGGTAGCCATATAATAGCGTTCACTATAAAGTTGACCACAGGACAGTGTATAAAAGATCCTACATCAGGTATGCGAATGTTTAACAAAAAGATTCTAAAAGAGTGTGCAGAAAAAATTAATTATGGCCCTGAACCTGATACTATAGCATATTTGCTAAAGCAAAAGAAAAGGATTAAGGAGGTTCAAGTGCAAATGGATGAAAGAATAGCAGGTGAGAGTTATCTGAATTTTACTAGATCCTTACTTTATATGTTGAGAATGATGGTTTCCTTAGTGTTTATACAGAATTTCAGAGATTAATTGCTAAGAAGGAGGGGAAATTATGCCAATTGTACTGCGTGTTATTTTGATTGCGAGTTCACTTGCAATGCTTGCCTTTGTTATTAGAAAAGTTAAAAAAAGTAAAATGCAAATTGAGTATACGGTTTTTTGGGTATTATTTGGTGTTTTGCTATTATTTATTAGTTTAGTTCCACAAATAGTTTATTTTTTTGCTAAATTAATAGGAATACAATCACCTACAAATTTAGTACTGGCTTTTATTATTTTTATATTAGTTATAAAACAGTTTTTAATGACGATAGAAATATCTCAACTTGAAGTAAAAATAAAGGAACTTGTAGAAGAAATTGCCCTGAAGGACAAAGAGAAAGAAGAATAGAATCTTAAATCTTTGCAAGGGGATTCATTATATGAAAAGATGAAAGATATATGAAGCGCATTATTTGAAGATAAGGATTATAAGGGGGTACTGTAATGATTTACGATAAAGGGAAGAGATTAATAGCAGCAGCGATATGCGCTCTATTGCTATTTAGTGCAATGCCATTTCAGATGGTAAGCGCATCGGATATTCAAGATAATCAGAATGATCAAACGAATGTTGAGACCCAGCAACAAGGGAATACAACACAAAAAGATACAGAGCAAGTGGAGGTTTCTAATGATAATCAAGATTTAATCGAAGGAAATGAAAATGCACAGATGCCCATGGATTCGCAGAAGGATTTTGAGGGTAATGTTCATGATGAAAATGATTTTATTAATCAAGAAAATTTACCAACTGAGGATGTGAAGATTAATTATATATATGTTGAGAGCCCTTATTTGGAAACTCCAGCAGAGGAGAAGGTCGTTCTTTCAATAGGAGAGGGAAATGAAAATATATCAGATATAACTTTAATTTGCGAGAGGTCAGATGGAGTTTCTTTTGAATGGAAGGCTAATACAAATACAGGAAACCTATTTTTGTTTAATAAAGAATTTGCTGAAGGCGATACAGGTACATACAAATTTGTTGGAGTTAATTATGTCCAGGATAACGTGGCATATAACATAGTATTGGATGATATTGGAATAGAGGCAGAATTTGGAGTTAATAAAACATATGAAGGATACCAGGCTATAGAATCATCAAATCAAGGGGACGTGCCTATTAGCGAGGTGGAGGCTTCAATTGTTACAATAAGTACGGAAGATGAAAAAACGACTGAGGAGCAAATAGAAGGTAAGCTTGATGAAGCAAAAGCAGTTATGGATAAGTCCATGGTGAAAAGTAGATCTACAAGAAACATAGAAAGAAATGGTAAAAACCTGACAATTGTGTTAGATCCTGGACATGGAGGCAGCGATGGGGGAGCTGCTGCGAATGGGTTGGTAGAAAAGAATCTGAATCTTGCTATCGCGATGTATTGTAAGCAAGAGTTAGAGACATATAGTGGTGTAACCGTATATATGACAAGAAGTGACGATAGAGATGTGGGATTGTCTGAGCGTGTTACATTGGCAAAAAATTGGGGGGCTGATATATTTGTTAGTTTACATATAAATTCGGCATCACCAGGAGCTACAGGGGCAGAAGTGTGGTATCCTAATAGTAGTTATAATTCTGGAATTCATAGTGAGGGGAAAGAATTAGCAGATAAAATAGAAAAAGAGTTAGAAAATTTAGGACTGACTTCACGAGGTATTAAAATTCGTAATTCTGAAAATGGTACGACTTATGCAGATGGCTCAATAGCGGATTATTATAGTGTAATTAGAGATAGCAAGATTAATGGATTTCCTGGCATAATTGTAGAGCATGCATTTATTACAAATCAGAATGATGCAGCTAAATTAAAACAAGAAAGTTTTTTAAAGCAATTAGGAATTGCCGATGCTACAGGCATTGCAAAGTCATACGATTTGCGTAAAAAGGGAGAAACACTTTTATCGGTTGGTGATATAAGCGACTTTGATAATACATATCATATTCAAGTTGATACAAGTTTAAGTGGCATATCTAGGGTTGTAGCATCGATATGGAAGAATGGAGATGTTAATTCAGCCAAAGAATATGAGTTGAAATCAGAAGGTAATGGAAGATACTTGGCTGATGTTAATAAGGGGGACTTCAATAACGAACCAGGAGAATACAAGGCTCAAGCGATGATTTATTATAATGATGGATCTAAGGCAACGAACATTGTCACATATAATTTGTCAAGCGCTGAAGTTAAAGTAGATATAACATTAGCAAAAGATGAAATGAATGCTAATGAAACTGTTACAGTGGAAGGTATTTCTGAACAACTGAAAGGTATAAAAACAGCGGTATGGGGGAGGAAGGACGGCCAGAATGACCTGAGGTGGTATACGGGGAAGCAGAATTCGTCGGGCGCGTGGGAGGCGGATATAGACATCCGTAACCATAAGGAGTCCGGGGAGTACGTAGCCGACACGTACGTGATCCTGTCGAACGGGAGCAGCCTGTGCGTGAACTCGAGCCGCTTCGAGGTGAGCGAGCCGAGCCTGCAGGTGACGATAGGCGAGTATGACGCCGAAAGCGGGACGTTCGAGTTGACGGCGCATGACATTGCCTCACCATCGGGAGTCAGCGGAATCCGTTTTCCCGTATGGGAGTCGAGCGACCAGGGAAGCAGCATATACTGGTACGATGCGAAGAGGCAGGAAGACGGGACGTACAAGGCAGTAGTGAACGTAAAGAACCACCAGTACAGGAAGGGGACGTACAAGGTTCATGCATATCTGACGAGCGGGAACGAAGTTCAGGCAGGAATTGATATTGGTAAAATTCAAATTGATACTATCATAATTAAGGAATTATATACTATTATGGGTAGCCCTTCCGTAAATGTAGCGCAATTAGTATCTTATTTTAATAATTCTGGTATAGATTATCCAACGAAAGATTTGAGTAAGGGCGGAGCATCAACCATAAATGAATTATGTAAAATTGTTTATGAAGAAGCTATTGCGGAAGGTGTAAAGCCAGAGGTATTATTTGCCCAAATGATGTTGGAAACAGGATTTTTAGAATTTAAAGGAGACGTGAAGATATCTCAGTTTAATTTTGGAGGTATAGGGGCCACAGGGGGTGTGCCTGGAAACGCTTTCACAAATGTTAGGATAGGTATTCGCGCACAGGTACAACATTTAAAGTGTTATGCATGTGAAGAACCTTTAAATAATGTTAATGTTGATCCTAGGTGGTGGACAGAGTTAAGAAATAAAGCTCCTTATGTAGAATGGTTAAGTATCCCAAATAATCCTTATAAACGAGGATGGGCATCCGATCCTGATTATGGAACAAAGTTGTTGACAATGATTTCAAATATTAAAAGCCAATAATTTAAAAATCTGCAATAAGAGGTAATTGAAAAATTCTTTTATTGCAGATTTTATATTAAGCAAAGGATGAGAATGGTGTCGCATATTATTGATTTTTTCATGGGGTATCTATTCGCATAAGATAAATATGTATATATGTCTTGAGGGTTTTGTTGAACAATGTCATAAATCAATGTTTTTTAGGAGGAGACTCCTGGCCTACGGGCAGTTCCAAACGGCCTATGATAATATTTAGTTTTTAAAATTTGTAATTGTAAACTGCTTTTTTGAATACTGTTCATAGAAATTGATCATATTGATTGTCAGTATATAGAATCTCCACTGAATAAGAATTATTAACGATTCAGATGAGTATGTTATCTTCGATCTCTCCGCTGGTAAATTATTATGTCATCTTATTGAAGGAGACTACAAACAGAAGATAGGGGGGTGAAGTTTGAATAGGGCAATTTTGAATAAGTTTATAACCTTTTCTATTAGTTTTATTTCAGTCGTTCATTCAAAATATACTATGAGGTATAATAATATTTATGGGCTTTTATTGCAAGGCATAGTATAGACATATTTTTCCATTATCAGGATTATTAATTTTGATTTGTTATACAGGTGCCTTCAGCGTAGTGCATTATTTAATTATATTTTACTGAAATATTTAAGCAGAAAATGAAAACTCAATATATAATATCGGAGAGGAGAAAATAATTGGAGGATAGTAATGCTATAAGAACTGAAAGTTAAAACAATTTCGATTACAGCGGGCAAGGGATATAAGAATCAACCTTGCTTTGAAATAGATAATCTAAACAACTTTTATGATGTTAATATTAGGGAGTGATGATTAAAAGATGTTAAAATACGATTACAAAAATTGTTTGCTCAATTTTAAAAATGCGATTTATTTAGAGTGAAGAGGATGAGTTAAATAATGAATTTATTTAGTGGAAAAATATTCAATTGACATTTACAAATGATGAAAGGATGGTGATACTAAAATGAAAAATATTCAATTAGCAAACAGTACTATATTAATTACCGGGACGGCTGGCTTTATCGGTGCAAACCTGGCTTTAGAACTTCTGAAGGCGCAGTCTCCTGTGCATATCATAGGCATTGATAATCTGAATGATTATTACGATATTTCTATTAAAGAGTACCGATTAAAGGAGATTGAAAAATTAGCGGCCAAACGTCCTGGGTCCACTTGGATTTTTATTGAGGAATCTATTGCGGAAAAACAGATTATTACGGATGTTTTTAAGAAATATAAGCCAGACATTGTAGTAAACTTAGCTGCCCAAGCCGGAGTACGCTATTCCATCTCTAATCCGGATGCTTATATTGAAAGCAATCTCATTGGCTTCTACAATATACTCGAAGCCTGCCGTCATTCTTACGACGATGGAGCAAATGGTGTTGAACATCTGGTATATGCTTCATCATCCAGCGTATATGGCAGCAATAAAAAGGTACCCTATTCCACTGATGACAAAGTGGACAACCCGGTCAGCCTTTATGCAGCCACAAAGAAGAGCAATGAACTGATGGCGCATGCCTATGCTAAACTTTACAATATTCCCTCCACAGGCTTGCGCTTTTTTACTGTTTATGGACCAGCGGGCCGCCCGGACATGGCGTATTTTGGCTTTACTGATAAGCTGCTTAAGGGCGATACTATCCAGATCTTCAATTATGGCAATTGTAAGCGAGACTTTACATATGTGGACGACATTGTAGAGGGCGTAAAGAGGGTCATGCAGGGACCGCCGGAGAAAAGGACTGGCGAGGATGGACTTCCGATTCCGCCATATGCCATATATAATATAGGGAATTCTAACCCGGAAAATCTACTGGACTTTGTGGATATCCTGCAGCAAGAACTGATTCGTGCCGAGGTGCTGCCCTCAGATTATGATTTTGAGGCGCACAAAGAGTTGGTTCCTATGCAGCCTGGGGACGTACCGGTAACCTATGCGGAAACCAGTGCCTTGGAACGTGATTTTGGCTTCAGGCCGAGTACAGACCTGCGAACTGGCTTAAGAAAATTTGCTGAATGGTACAAAGAATTTTATAGAGTATGATTTGTAGGGATGAGGAGCAATTAATGAAAGATACTGGCCATAGAATTTAATCTTAAAATAGAAGAAAATTAGATTTATTTCCTGAACTGAAACTGGTTGGCTTTAATAGAATTATTGTAAGGTGCTTTTCAAAAATAAATATGACTTGAAAGTTATTTGTTATAAGTTAAATAGAACGTTGTCTGTAATCTGCTTATAGATGATATGACCCGATTTCTCGCGGAATGGCTGAAATTATTGTTACGGAACTTTCCTCTAAAGATATTTGGTTATAGTAGTTTTAATGGTTTTATTACCTCTGAAAACACTATGTGCAGTATATATGAAAGTATACTTTAGAGTGCGTGAATAACATTTAGACATCCTTGTTTGGGTTGCCAAATTTTTAGAAGATAATTTATATGATTGATTAAGAATAGAGGTAGTATGTGTATTACATAATAATTATGTATCAATGCAAATTCCGCTTATTCAAGTACAATTAAGTGGTACAACGAGTTCGTGCATAAAGAAAACTAATTTTATACGAAGAATAATATCTCCCAAAACTGACTGAAAGTTCTGTAGTACTTAGTAGTTGTGTCTCAGATAAATTACGAAAAAATTTGTAGCCAATATTATTGAGGGACTTGGATATTTTATGGTGAAAATATATTTTACAATAAAATTGCATATTGTTTAGTCAGATGATTTCATTGGATTACGATATTAGAATTGGGTGCAGTAGATGATCTGGGAAATCCAGAAAAAGAGCACCTTTGGGAAAAGGAGGATAATGGAATTTCAATCCCTGTGAAAAATAAAAGGGATCCATTTTGGCATAAAAGTCAGGCCTTAACAATTGAAACTTTGTAATTTGTTATAGAGACAGAGATGTATAGTGAGGACAGACAGATTTATTTCCATATAATTTATGGTAATCTTATATGGAAGATAATTCCTATTAAATTGAAGGCGGAATAGTTCTGGCTTAATAATAGAGTTATATTTTTGATATTTCGATTTTGGTGCGAAAGCCATTAGAGTTTCATGTCATATTATATCCAAACCGAGAATTGTATATATACTTAAGACTAAATGCACAGTGACGGACTTTCTTGTCGCAGGAAGTCAGGCTAATAAACTGAATATTCTCATCTTCTTTAAGGAGTGATAGGCTAGTAGTGGGTGATGCTGATATAGATATATCTTTATTCGAAGGGAGTTCTGTAAGATTACGATTTATTTGGATAGGGTATTTATGAGTATTGGGAATATGTTTACTTAATCTTGGGGAAAGAAAGTCTAGAATTTTAAATTTTATTTTTGGAAACAAGGTGAGATTGCCTATGCTTGCCAAAAAAAAGAATTAATGATATACTACATAAGATCGTATTGTAAATAGGTGGAGGTATAATTGTGACTCAGTATATACAAAATTTCTTGAAATTCCAGCCTTTGTTAAAGGAGTTGGTAGCCAGAGATATTAAGATAAAATATAGAAGGTCTGTTCTAGGCGTATTATGGACTTTGCTTAATCCTCTTTTTATGATGATTGTACTATCAGTTGTTTTTTCAAACTTATTTAAGTTTGATATAGAAAATTTCCCTTTATACTTATTGAGCGGGCAAGTAATATTTAATTTTTTTAATGATACGACAACATCTTCTATGGGAGCTATAATAAGTAATGGATCTTTGATAAAAAAGATTTATGTACCTAAATATCTATTTGTTTTGTCAAGAGTATTTTCTAGTTTTATAAATTTAATGGCATCGTTTACGGCATTGATGTTGGTAATGGTAGCAATGCGTGTGGAGATGAACTGGACAGTTGTATTTGTTCCAATACCACTATTGTTTTTGGTTGGCTTTTCTTTAGGGATAGGCCTAATTCTTGCGGCCATTACAGTGAAATTTAGAGATATTATGCATTTGTATTCAGTTTTTACTACAGCATTAATGTATTTGACCCCAGTGATATACCCAATGTCAATTTTGCCAGACTGGTTATCGCCAATTGTTAAAGCTAATCCAGTTACTAATATTTTGCTTATGTTTAGAGATGTTATGTTAAATGGTAACTTTCCCAATATATTAGGAATTTTAATTGCTTTTATAGAAACAGCTTTGGCGTTAGGTGTTGGATTATATGTCTTTTATAAAAATCAAGATCAGTTTATCTTGAATATATAATGTAGGAGAAGAAAATGGACAAACCAATAATGATATCAGTAGATCACGTTTTTATGAAATTTAATTTAGCTTCAGAGAAATTTGATAGTTTTAAAGAGTATGTGATTAAAAGTTTAAAAAAGCAAGTATCGTTTGATGAGTTCTGGGCACTAAAGGATGTATCTTTTGAGTTAAAAAAAGGCGATGCTTTAGGATTGATTGGACTGAATGGTAGTGGAAAAAGTACTATGTTAAAGACGATAGCTGGAGTTTTAAAACCTACAAAGGGAAATGTTAAGGTTAATGGCTCTATTGCACCACTGATAGAATTGGGTGCAGGATTTGATATGGATTTAACGGCTCAGGAAAATGTTTATTTGAATGGCGCATTATTAGGATATTCCCGGAAACAGATGAGCGAATATTATAATGATATTGTGGAGTTTTCGGAATTAAAGGATTTTATGAATGTACCAGTTAAAAATTTTTCTTCTGGTATGGTTTCTAGACTGGCTTTTGCTATCGCGACAATAGGTACGCCTGACATACTTATTGTAGATGAAGTTCTATCGGTAGGAGATTTTAGATTTCAAGAAAAATGTGAAAGACGTATTCAAAAAATGATGGATAGTGATACCACGATTTTATTTGTATCTCATAATATAAATCAGGTTGAAAAACTATGTAATAAAATTGTCTGGTTAGAGAAAGGTGTGGTAAAAGCCTTTGGTGATGCCGGAATTATTGCAGAAGAATATAGAAAATCCTAGACAGAGGTAGGAATATGAAAAAGAGATTAAAGATTATATGTGGAATAGGAATTTTAATAGTAGCAGTTTTTCTATATGCGCATATAGAAAAAGCACATGAGATATATGACAAAGATATTGACCCAAGTGAATATGGAAATGTTATTGAGGAAAAGCCAGTAACATTGAAACAACAATTTATATTACAAGAGTCTACATTAGATGGATTTAAAATTAAAGGAGTTGAAAATGGGGATATTAGCAAGGTCGATATTATTTATTCTTTAAATGAAGTAGATACAGGGCGAGTAGTGGCTAAAGGACAAGTAAATGCCAAGAAAGCTTTAAGTGCCAGATTTTACGAATTATCATTTGACACTATTAAAAATTGTAAAGGAAAAGCCTTTGTTTTATCAATTAGTCAAACCTCTGAAGATAATCAAAGTAGTGTAAATTTTTCGTTCGAAAAGGGTATTGAGCGAAATACTAAGTTAATTATGAATCGTGAGGAAATTGACGGTACACTTATTATGAAGACAATAACAAAGCGTTTTGATCTTGAAACTTTTTTTGTGGTAATGCTGTTTGCTGTTTATATAATATTCTTTATAAGACTATTGTATAAATTATTTAAATAGCGAGGTGAAATGTATATGGAAAACTTATTGAAAAAATCAGTTGATACTTTGAAGAAGGGAGGAATATCGTCATTAAATAGTAAAGTAAAGTCGTATTTAAAAACAAAAAAAATAGAAAAGACAATAAGAGAAGACCAGGTGTTCAGAGATGTACTTTTTATTGACGGATGCGGATCATTTTTACCACATCCGTCTCGTTACCGAGTATCACATCAAAGAGAGCAGCTGGCTTATTATAATATTACAAGTAATGAGGTCTTTTATGAACATTTATCAATAGATATGGTAAGGTTATATAGGACCTTTATCTTTTTTAGGTGCCCTTATACTAAAGAAGTAAAAGAATTTATTGAAGCGGCTAAAAATTTAAATAAGACTATTTTATTCGATATTGATGACTTGGTAATTGATACTTATTATACGGATATGATTCCTTATTTAAGTACGATGCCAGAGAGTGATAGAAAACAGTATAATGATAATGTTATGTCAATGGGGAAAACACTTAGGTATTGTGATGCTGCGATTACTACTACAACTTGTTTGAAAACGGAATTAGGTAAATATGTACCAAGTGTTCTAATAAATCGAAATACAGCCTCAGAAGAGATGGAAGAATTATCAGAAAAAGCGTTAGAGATTAAAAATTTAAAAAAAGAAACAGTTGATATGGGATATTTTAGCGGAAGTATAACGCATAATGAAGATTTTGAAATAATATTACCTGTTTTAATAGACCTTTTGAAAGAATATAATAATTTGAGGCTGCATATTGTGGGAGAATTGGATTTGCCGAGTGATTTGAAGAATTTTTCAAGTAGAATTATACGACATCCATTTGTTGATTGGAGGAAATTGCCTGAGTTAATCGCTCAGGTCGATATAAATTTAGCCCCATTAATGGATACATTATTTAATAGAGCAAAATCTGAGAATAAATGGATGGAGGCAGCATTGGTTCAGGTAGTTACGGTTGCTAGTAAGGTGGGGGCATTTGAAGAATGCATTGAAAATGGAACGACAGGAGTTTTATGTGATACTCTGGATGAATGGAAAATTTCAATTAAAAATCTAATAGAACAGCCAGAACTAAGAAAAAGAATTGCCTTAAATGCGTATTATTATTGCAAGGCTCATTATTTATCATATAAGACTGGATTAGAATTAGCAAGTTTCATAAAAAAGCATTTAAATAAAAATATTTTATTTGCTTTACCTTCTCTAGAGATTAGTGGTGGAATTATGGTGGCCTTAAAACATGCGTCTATACTTCGAAGAAATGGTTATGATACCGCATTGGCATGTATGAATGCTGAGACATTGTGGTATGAAGAGGAAGAGTATAAACTGCCAGTTCTTATGTTAAATACTGGAATGATGGAAGGTAATTGGGATATTGCTGTTGCAACAATGTGGACAACTCTTGACTTTGTAATGTCTTACTGCAATATTAAAAGAAAGTTTTATTTAGTCCAGAATTATGAATCGGATTTTTATAAGCCGGGTGAAAATTTTCGAGTTAAGGCTAATGCGACATATGCAGTGGATGGATCAATTAATTATATTACAATTTCTAAATGGTGTAAACATTGGCTTAGTTTACAATTTGGGCAAAAGGTAAGATATGCCCCTAATGGAATTTGTTTTAAACAATTTTATGAAGCAAATAATGAACGTGACTTTTGCGGAAAAATTAAAATATTAATAGAAGGGGATAGTGCCTCTTATTATAAAAATGTAGATGAAAGTTTTAAAATAGTAGAGTGTTTAAGAAAAGATCATTTTGAAATTTGGTATATGTCTTATAATGCAGAACCCAAGGACTGGTATCATGTAGATAAATTTTTTCACAAAATACCCTACTCTGAAGTGGCAAAAGTGTATCAGCAATGTGATGTTCTGATAAAAACTAGTATATTAGAAAGTTTTTCTTACCCACCTTTGGAAATGATGGCAGCAGGGGGGCTGGTATTAGTTGTGCCTAATAATGGAAATGTAGAATATTTAAAAGATGGAGAAAATTGTTTACTATATGAACAAGGAAATATACACGAAGCGGTACAAAAATTGGAATTAATGTGTTCGGATAAAGAATTACGCCATAGGTTGTATATAGGAGGATTAAATACTGCCTATAATCGGGACTGGAAAAAATTAGAGGAAAAAATTATTGGTTTATATAAGTAAGTTAAAGGAGATAGATATGGCTCAGAAAGAGAAATGGAATCAAAAACTATTTAGAATTGTTAAAGAAGAAGGAATGAGGACGGCTGCAATTAAAGGTAAAAACTATATCAAACTGCGTCTTTCAGGAGATCCTATTAGACATTGTTTTAAGGATATCCTATTTATAAATGGCTGTTATTTACCACATCCAAGTCGATATAGAGTAATGCATCAAATGGAGCAATTACAGGCTTTTGGCCTTACTGTAGATAGTGTTTTTTATGATAAGGTAGACGTTGAATTAATTAAATATTATAGAGGGTTTGTTTTTTTTAGATGTCCTATAACAGATATGATTGATAAGTTTATTGAACAGGCAAAATATTATAATAAGCCAGTTATTTTTGATATTGACGACCTGGTGATTGATAAAAAGTATACTGATTTAATACCTCATTTGAAGACTATGTCAAAGGAAGAACGTCATTTGTACGATGATGGCGTTGAAAGAACTCGGGCAACATTGATTAAATGTGATTGTGCAATAACAACAACAAATGCTCTTGCTGATGAATTAAAAAATTACGTTAGTGATGTGTTTGTAAATCGTAATGTGGCTTCAGAAAAAATGGTGAAGTATTCTGAAAGAGCAATTCTTAATAATAATAAAGAAGAAAATAAACTGGTTTTAGGGTATTTTAGTGGTAGTATAACTCATAATGCAGATTTTCAATTAATTTTACCCATTATAAGTGAAATAATGGGTAAGTACAAGGATGTTTTTTTAAAAATAGTAGGTGAACTTAACATACCCGAAGAACTTGAATTATATAAAGAGCGTATTTTGGCTGTACCATTTACGGATTGGAAGAAATTACCAGAACTAATAGCAAGCGTAGATATTAATCTTGCCCCATTAGAAGATAATCTATTTAATGCTGCCAAATCAGAAAACAAGTGGATGGAGGCTGCATTAGTTAAAGTTCCGACTATTGCGAGCGAAGTAGGAGCATTTAAGGAAATAATAAAACATGGAAAAGATGGTGTTTTGTGCTCGAATTCTACAGAGTGGTTGGAAATGTTAGAAAAACTTATTTTAGATGGAGATTATAGAAGAATAATCGGGCAGGAAGCGTATGAAAGGGTAAAGAAAAATGTCACTACATATTCTGGCAGGGGAGTGACCAAATATATTCTTTCTAAATTTCCGAAAAATTTTGGGTTTGTTTTACCTACTACTAATATTAGTGGAGGAGTAAATGTAATAATTAAACATTGTAATATTTTACGAAATAGGGGGTTTGATGTTTTTATAATAAACGAAGATAAAACGGAAGAAGATATAATCAATAAAGATGGAATTATACCTGTTATTGAAAAATATAATACCCGATTTGAAGGGTATATAAATACTTTAACGGCAAGTTTATGGAGTACATTAGAATTTGTGAAATCATACCCTAATGTATTGCACAAAGCTTATTTAGTGCAAAATTTTGAAACAAATTTTAGTCCGGATGGTTACTTTGAGAAGACTTTAGCTAATGCTACGTATAATTCGCTAGTTCCTATCCACTACCTTACTATATCAAAGTGGTGTAAAGAATGGCTTTTAGAAGATTTCGGAAAAGAAAGCAAGTATGTACCTAATGGAATTGATCTTAATAATTTTAATTATGTAGAAAGATCATTTCGTGGTAAAGTTAAAATATTAATAGAAGGCAATAGTGATGATCATTATAAAAACGTAGATGAGAGTTTTAGAATAGTAGAAAAACTGGATAAAGAAAAGTACGAAATTTACTATTTGTCATATCAGGGTGGAGCAAAGGAATGGTATTATGTAGATAAAATTTTGCAAAGAGTTCCACATGATGAAGTTGGAAAAATATATCAATCTTGTGATATTTTACTAAAGACTAGTATTTTAGAAAGTTTTTCATACCCTCCATTAGAAATGATGGCTACTGGCGGTATTGCAGTTGTAGTTCCTAATAGTGGAAATATAGAATATTTAAGAAATGAAGAAAACTGTTTGTTTTATTCATTGGGTAATATTGATGAAGCAGTAAAACAGATTGAAAGACTTTTAAATGATAGCAAATTAAGAAAGAAATTGATAGAAGGCGGATTAAAGACGGCATATAATAGAGACTGGAGTAATATTGAAAGTGAAATTGTAAATATGTATGTTGATTTGAAGGAGTCTGATAATGAATACTAATTTGATCGTAAAAAGATTTTTTTATCTTTCGTGTATTTTTGGAATGCTTTTTCTCATGCTGACTCCGCCTTTTCAAGCACCTGATGAAGACAGTCATTTTAAAAAGGCATATGTGATTGCTAAAGGTAATCTTTTCCCTGATATTGAAGATGGGAAAGAGGGGTTTAGATTACCTGAAGAAATGGTTGCTTATATAGACGAGCAAAATAAAAAGGCTGGCCAGTTGGATGAAAAGTTTGACTATAAAGAGATATATCTGAAGGAAAGACTTCCGGCGGGATATACAAGTGAGAACTTTTATAATTTTTCTACAGTAAATACAAATCCGATTGCTCATATAGTTCAGGCGACAGGGATTAATTTTGGGAAAATTGTGGCTCATTTAATTGATGTAAAAGATCCTTCCGTCCTTTATTTTTTATATTTTGCCAGACTCTTTAATTTGCTTTTCTATATTTTTATTATTTGCATAAGTATTAAAATAGCACCAATTTTGAAAAGTACATTTGCAGTTATTGGTCTTATGCCTATGGCATTGTTCCAAGCGGCAACGGTATCATATGACACAATACTAATTGCTCTTGCATTTCTTGCAACCGCAATAATATTTAAAATGTCATTTGGAGAAAATCCAAAAAAACTAAGTATCTCATATACTATCATATTAGGGGTAATTGCTTATATTTTTATAGCAATTAAAATAGTATATCTGCCGTTGTTTTTATTACTTCTCTTTTTACCTAAGCAGGAATTGAAAGATTTTAAGCAATATATAAAAAAATTAGCAGTGATGTGCGGAATTATTATTTTCATGTATATTGTATTTAAAATTCCTGCTTTTTTAAATAGTAGTAAAATATATATGGCAGGTCATGATACTCTTGCTGCGCAACAAATTAATTTTGTTATTCATCATCCGTTTCAATATGTTGAAATATTTTTTAGTACAATAAAGGAAACTCGCCAATATTTAGTTGCCTCTACAATTGGCACTTTTGGTTTGATAGATACAAACTTATATTGTGTATTTTTAGTAGTATATTTATTGATCTTGCCATTAATTGGAATATCCGATATTAGTTTGCAAGGCCTCAAGATAAAAACTCTTGATCGGGTAATTGTTATTATTAGTGTATTGGCATCAATTTTTGGTTGTTATCTTGCAATGTACATTTTTTGGACATCTAGTGTAAAAGGATATGGTGTTGGTGCCAATAGTATTACTGGAGTTCAAGGAAGATATTTTATTCCTATGATGCCTGTTGCATTTTTGGTTTTTTCAAATAGGTTTTTAATAACGAAAGAAAAGATTAAACAGGTAATGAAGGCATTTGTAGATAATTTTCAATTGTTAAGCGTAATTATGCTGATTGCATCTTCCATTGTAATTCTTTTAAGATTTTGGTGCTGATAAATTGTATATGAGGTGGGGATAATGGGTGAGAAAAAGATATGTGTTTATACTTGCATTACAGGAAGTTATGATGACTTACAGCCAGTAGAAAAAGAAGAAGGTATTGATTATATTTGTTTTACAAATAATCAAAGGTTGAAATCAGATTTCTGGACAATCATATATATTGAAGATGATTTTAACCTGGGAAACACGTTACTTTCAAGAAAAATAAAAATATTAGGTCATCCTGTAATAAATGAGAAATATGATGTCAGTATATGGGTCGATGGCGCAATACAGGTGAGAGGTAGTATTAAGTGCTTTTTGGAAGAGTATTGCTGCTTGGATAAAGTTAATATGGCGTGTTTTCGACATAGAATGCGAAACTGTGCTTATGATGAGGCTGTTGCATGTATTATTCATAGAAAAGCAGACAAAGAGTCTCTTATAAAATGCCTAGAATTTTTAGAAAAAGAACAATTTCCTAGGCACTATGGATTGGCTGAGTGTACAGTACTCATAAGAAAACATAATAGCATGGATGTTAAACATACCATGGAATTATGGTTTGAATTGCTTTGTCGCTTTGTGAGAAGAGATCAACTTACTTTTCCTTATTGTATTTATAAAACAAACTTAAAGGTGCATTGGTTGGAATTAAATGTTTTTGATAACCCTTGGTTTTTTTGGAAAGCGCATAAACAGTTAAATGAGACTAATGTTAGTAGAATATTTTTTGGCGATTATCAGAATATATATTCAGACAAGTATATTGATCAAGAAATGGTGGCGGAAGGAAGTAACAGATGCTTGAAATTTGTTATACCTGTAGATTGTGACCAAATATCAATAAATTTGGGAAAGCATTTTGGAAAGACAATAAAGGATTTCAGAATTAACTTACAGGAATTTGCAGTATCTTTTTTTCCTGGTATTTCCATAAAGAATTATACTATTTTTGATTATGATGATTTAGTTATTTATATTAAATTTCAATTTCGTAAAGGACAAGAAATTATATGTGATTTTGAACTATTAGAATTGAAGGAAACAGAAATACAAATTGTAGTTGAGTCTATTATCGATAAATACTATTATGATAAGTTTATACGTGACAATATGATTAATGATTTAAATAAAAAGATAAATGCATTGGACAAATATATGGAAGATTATAATAATCTGAAAACGAGTCCATTGTTTTGGAAACTAAAGCCACTATGTGAGCATCAGGATTTAAAAACAAAGATTATAAGAAAATTAATTTTAAATTTTATCAATTAAGGCGAAAGGTAATAGTAAGGTTGCTATGACTAATAATAACTTGATAGAGAGAAAAAAGAAATATTTGTTTAAAAGTTTAAATTATTTAAAGCAATATGGATTTAAAAATTTATGGAATTATACTAAAAAAAAATTTCGAGATAGTAACAGGGAATATAGGGAATGGTATGCAAAACAGACAATACAGAAAGTCGTATTAGAGATGCAAAGAGATGTTCAATTTGAGTATATGCCTTTAATAAGTATTTTGGTACCGGTATATAATACGCCTTTTGAGTTTTTAGAACAAATGATAAACTCAGTTCGTCATCAGACATACAGTGGATGGGAATTATGTATAGCCAATGCAAGCCCCGAAAATAAACAAATTAAAAATTTGCTAAATAATTATATTGAAAATGACTCTAGGATCAAGGTGATCGATGTGCCTGAAAATGAAGGGATTTCACAAAATACTAATTTGGTTTTACAAATTGCAACTGGGGATTATGTGGGATTGTTAGATCATGACGATTTATTAGCCCCAAATGCATTGTACGAAGTAGTGCAAAGTATAAACAAAGACAGTATCCCTGATGTGATATATACTGATGAAGATAAAGTTTCTTTTAATGCGAAAGAACATTTTCAACCGAACTTTAAGCCTGATTTTAACTTAGATTTATTAAGATCTAATAATTATATTTGCCATTTTTTTTTGGCGAAGCGTAAACTAGTTAAGAGTTTGGGAGGATTTAGGGAGGAGTTTAATGGTGCACAAGATTATGATTTAATTTTACGTTGTATAGAAAAAGCAAGAAAAATTTCACATGTACCTAAAATATTGTATCATTGGCGAATGCATAATGATTCTACGTCAAATAATCCTGTTAGTAAAGCCTATGCATATAACGCAGGTAAGAGAGCGATAGAGGAGCACTTAGCAAGATGCAGTGATAAAGGATGGGTAGAAGAAACAGAGAATCCGGGATTTTATAAAGTGAAATATGAGTTAAAGGGAAAACCCTTAGTTTCAATAGTTGTATTATATAGAAATGGGAAAAAGGCATTAAGTAATTGCCTACAGTCAATTTCAGAGTTATCCTATATGAATTATGAAATATTAGTAATTAAATGTGATAATATAAATGTATTAGACGATGTATTTGTAGAGAATATAAAATGTGACAAAATCAAAGTATTAAAATGGGAAAAATCATATAACTTTGCCGCAGTTGTGAACTGGGCAATTAGCCAAACTAAAGGCGATTATATTTTATTATTATCTGATTGTGTTCAAATAATTTCTTCGGATTGTATTGAACTGTTGCTTTCGAATTGTATGAGAAAGCAAATGGGAATTGTTGGGGGGAAGACTTACTATTCCGATAATACAATACATCAGGCCGGAATTGTCATAGGGAAAGAAAATTTACCTGAAAAATTATTTGCGGGTTACCCTGATTTGTTAGCGGGATATATGCACAGAGAAACTGTACAACAGAATCTAAGTATAATATCGTCATTATTTATGATGATAAAAAGAGAGGTTTATAAAGAAGTAGAAGGATTTAATGAAAAATTGAATGAAGAATGTTCTAATATTGATTTTTGCTTGAAGGTTGGCTCTAGGAAATATCTGCTTACATTTGTGCCTTCTGTAAAAGGATATTATTACGGTCAAAAAGATACACTAATATCGAAAAATATAAATGATCTTGAAGATATTTATATGCTGTGGGAAGATTGGCTAAAGAAAGGCGATCCGGCTTATAATCCCAATTTGTCGTTCAAGTTTTCGCTAAGAAAGGATGAGGAGAAAGATGATGAAAGTTAAAAAGGTAGTATTTGTAGTGCTAATTATTAATTGCTTTCTTATTGCTTGTAGTAAGTCGACGGATTCTTCAACTGTTAAAGAGCATGTCGAAAAAAATAGCGAAAACTCAAAGCAAAAGAAGGTAAATAAAGAAAAGAATAATAAAGAAAAGAATACTTGGAATAAGAAAAAGGGAGAGCAATCTCAGAATAAAGTGAATGGACAAGAAGAAAGCATGTCTGATACTCAGAAGTCCATATTATTACAAGTATATTTTAGTAATGATGATGCAACAGCCTTCGTCTCAGAAGAAGTTCAAATTGATGCACTAACTCCAGAAGCGGTACTGAATGCTCTTATTTCGAAAGGTGCTGTGGCAGCAGATGTCCAGATACTGGCATTTAATACGGTTACGGTAGACAATAAACCAAGTGTAGAGATAGACTTCAACCCTACATTTTCGACTTTTGTAACTAACATGGGTTCAACGGGAGAGTACTTTGCTATTGGCAGCGTATGCAATACGTTCCTTAATGCCTATAACTGTGAGCAGATTAAAATAACTGTAGAAGGACAAACTCTCACTACAGGTCATGCAGAGTACCCAGGCTACCTGACAGCGTTTGAGTAAAAGAGAGACATAAATAAAATGAAAAAACCAGGCTACTATTCCTCCGGCGAATTCGCCCGCATGGCCCACGTAACCCTGCGGACAATTCGCTACTATGACAAACAGAATATTCTAAAGCCCTCGTATGTAACGGATGCGGGGGCAAGATTTTATACGGATGAGGACTTTGCCCGTCTCCAGCAGATCCTGCTGCTGAAATACCTGGGATTCTCCCTGGACGATATCCGGGAGATGACGATTGCGGATTCCGACTATCATTTTATGCTGAATTCCTTGAATATCCAGTTGAAACTGGTTCAGGACCGGATAGAGCAGATGCAGCTGGTGGAGAAGGCTATTCAGGATACCGCCGATGCGATCCAGGCAGAACATACGATTGACTGGAGTCAGATGCTGAATCTGATTCACCTGACAGGCATGGAGAAGAGTCTGAAAAACCAGTATCAGAATGCATCTAATATCTCGGCTCGTATCAATCTTCACAGCCTGTATTCGCAGAATGAGCAGGGATGGTTTCCATGGATCTACGAACAGTTGAAGATCCGACCAGGAATGCGCATTCTGGAAATTGGATGTGGGGACGGAACGCTTTGGAAGGACAGACGTTCAGTCCTTCCGGAAGATATTCACATCGTGCTGTCTGACATTTCAGAGGGAATGTTGCGGGATGCAAGGCGCGCCATTGGAGCGGAGGATAAGAGATTTGAATTCCATGTCTTCGACTGCCATAGGATCCCTTATGAAGAAGGGGACTTTGATCTTGTAATTGCCAATCATGTGCTGTTTTATTGCGAAGATATCCCGAAAGTTGCCAGAGAAGTCAAAAGAGTGCTCAAACGGGACGGAAGATTCGTCTGCAGCACATATGGATGCAGGCACATGATGGAAGTCAGCCGGCTCGTGCAGGGATTTGATGAAAGAATTGTGTTGTCCGCGGATAAGTTGTATGAGAGGTTTGGCCGGGAGAATGGCGGGAATATCCTTAAACAGGATTTTTGCAAGGTAGAGTGGATGTCTTATCAGGATTCCCTGGTTGTTCCTGATCCGGAGCCGCTGATCTCTTATGTCCTTTCCTGCCATGGCAATCAAAGCCAGTATATTCTGGATCACTACAATGAATTCCGTTCTTACGTAAAAAAGAAGACGGACGGAGGCTTCCATATTACCAAGGATGCAGGGATATTTATTTGTGAAAAATAGACAAATTTAGTGAAATTGAAAAAAAGTACTTGAAGGTGACCCTGGGTCACCTTTTATAATGCAATTATGCTAATGAAATATGACGGAAAGAGAATACTAATCTTATAAAAGATACTAAGGAGGTTCCACATGAAAGGAATTATTTTAGCGGGAGGTTCCGGCACGCGCCTTTATCCTCTGACCATGGTGACATCCAAGCAGTTATTGCCGATTTATGACAAGCCAATGATCTATTATCCGATGTCCGTACTTATGAACGCAGGCATCCGGGACATTTTAATCATCTCTACGCCCCAGGATACGCCTCGCTTTAAGGAACTGCTGGGAGACGGGCAGCAGTTTGGAGTGAATCTTTCTTATGAAGTGCAGCCTAGTCCTGACGGACTGGCACAGGCTTTTATCATCGGAGAAGAGTTTATCGGCGACGAGCCGGTAGCGATGGTTCTGGGAGATAATATTTTTGCCGGCCATGGTTTAAAGAAGCGTCTGAAAGCCGCTGTGGAGAACGCAGATTCCGGAAGAGGAGCAACCGTATTCGGCTATTATGTGGATGACCCGGAACGCTTCGGAATTGTAGAATTCGATCATGAGGGAAAAGCCAAATCCATAGAAGAAAAGCCGGAGAAGCCAAAGAGCAATTACTGTGTGACCGGATTATATTTCTATGACAACAAGGTTGTGGAATATGCAAAGAATCTGAAGCCAAGCGCCCGCGGGGAGTTGGAGATTACCGATCTGAACCGCGTGTATCTGGAAGAGGGCAAGCTGAATGTGGAACTGCTTGGACAGGGATTTACCTGGCTGGATACCGGGACGCATGAGAGCCTGGTGGAAGCAACCAATTTTGTTAAGACGGTAGAATCTCATCAGCACCGTAAGATCGCATGTCTGGAAGAGATCGCTTATCTGAATGGCTGGATCACGGAAAAGGATGTATTGGATGTGTACGAAGTGCTTAAGAAGAATCAGTACGGCCAGTACCTGAAGGACGTACTGGACGGAAAATTCGTAGACGGACTATACTAGACAAAATGAAAAGAGACAAAAGGAGATTAGAGATTATGACGATTATTGTAACCGGCGGAGCCGGATTCATTGGAAGCAACTTTATATTTCACATGCTGGATAAATACCCGGATTACCGCATCGTGTGCCTGGACTGCCTGACCTATGCGGGCAATCTGTCAACGCTGGCGCCGGTGATGGAGAACCCGAATTTCCGTTTCGTGAAGGAGAGTATCACAGACCGTGAGGCTGTCTACAAATTATTTGAAGAGGAGCACCCGGATATCATCGTCAACTTTGCGGCAGAGAGCCATGTTGACCGTTCCATCGAGAATCCGGAGGTATTCCTGGATACCAACATCAAGGGTACCGCAGTTTTGATGGATGCCTGCAGAAAATATGGAATCAAGCGTTATCATCAGGTTTCTACAGATGAAGTATACGGCGATCTTCCGCTGGACCGGCCGGACTTATTCTTCACAGAAGAGACTCCGATTCACACCAGCAGCCCATACAGTTCTTCCAAGGCGGCAGCAGACTTGCTAGTGCTGGCTTACCATAGGACTTATGGACTTCCGGTGACGATCAGCAGATGTTCCAACAACTATGGACCATATCATTTCCCGGAGAAGCTCATTCCGCTGATGATTGCCAATGCGCTGAATGACAAGCCGCTTCCGGTATACGGAAAGGGCGAAAATGTCCGTGACTGGCTGTATGTAGAGGATCACTGCAAGGCGATCGATCTGATCATCCACAATGGCCGTGTAGGCGAGGTCTACAATATCGGCGGACACAACGAGATGACGAATATCGATATTGTCAAGATTATCTGTAAAGAATTAGGAAAGCCGGAGAGCCTGATTACTTATGTAGAGGACCGCAAGGGCCATGACATGCGTTATGCCATCGACCCAACCAAGATCCACAGCGAATTGGGATGGCTTCCGGAGACGAAGTTTGCGGATGGAATCAAGAAAACGATTAAATGGTATCTGGATAATAAGGAATGGTGGGAGACGATCATCTCCGGAGAATATCAGAATTATTATGACGAGATGTATGGCAGCCGAGAGGGGATGAAATAATGAAGGCTTTAGTGACAGGAGTAGCAGGACAGTTGGGCCACGACGTAATGAACGAACTGGCAAGGCGTGGGTATGAAGGAATTGGTTCCGATATCAAGGAAACCTACAGCGGCATCCAGGACGGGACGGCAGTGGTAAGCATGCCGTATGTCCAGATGGACATCACGGATGAAGACTCAGTCAGGAAAGTGCTTGCAGACGCAGCGCCGGATGTGGTTGTACATTGTGCGGCATGGACAGCCGTAGACCTGGCGGAAGACGAGGATAAGAAAGAGATCGTATATGCGGTGAACGCGACTGGAACAAAGAATATCGCGGACGTCTGCAAAGAACTGGATTGCAAGATGGTATATCTCAGTACCGACTATGTATTCGACGGCCAGGGAACCGAAGCCTGGCAGCCGGACTGCAAGGATTATAAGCCGCTGAATGTATATGGCGAGACGAAGCTTGCCGGGGAACTGGCGGTATCAGAGACATTGTCCAAATATTTTATCGTGCGGATTGCCTGGGTATTTGGAAAGAACGGTAAGAATTTCATCAAGACGATGCTGAATATCGCAAAGACGCATGACAAGATCACGGTTGTCAATGATCAGATCGGAACGCCCACATATACTTTTGACCTGGCGAGGCTTCTGGTGGATATGATTGAGACCGACAAGTATGGATATTATCATGCTACCAATGAAGGCGGATATATCAGCTGGTATGACTTTACCAAAGAGATCTTCCGTCAGGCAGTGGAACTTGGACATGAGGAATATTCGGAAGACAAGGTGAACGTCATTCCAGTGACAACGCAGGAATATGGCGCATCTAAGGCGGCAAGGCCATTTAACAGCAGGCTGGATAAGAGCAAGCTGCCGGAAAACGGATTTACCCCGCTTCCTACATGGCAGGATGCCTTGAACAGATATCTGAAAGAAATTGAATTTTAAGGAGATCGATTGACATGGGACAGATAAAAGTTGAGAAGAACGTAGGCGGAATCGAAGGGCTTTGCGTCATCGAGCCTGCTGTTCACGGGGATTCCAGAGGATATTTTATGGAGACCTATAATCAGAGGGACATGGAAGAGGCAGGACTTACCATGAATTTTGTCCAGGATAACCAGTCCTGCTCCACAAAAGGGGTCCTTCGCGGGCTGCACTTCCAGAAGGAGTTCCCCCAGGGAAAACTGGTAAGGGCGATAAAAGGTTCGGTATTCGATGTCGCGGTTGACCTGCGAAGCAATAGCGAGACTTATGGAAAATGGTTCGGCATTGAACTGACAGAAGAGAATAAAAAGCAGTTCTATATACCAGAGGGCTTTGCCCATGGATTCCTGGTATTAAGCGAGATCGCAGAATTCTGCTACAAGTGTACGGATTTCTACCATCCGGGAGATGAAGGCGGACTTGCGTGGAACGATCCTGAGATTGGAATCAAGTGGCCGCAGTTAGTGGGCGAATATCAGGGAAGTGCTTCCGCAGAAGGATACCATCTGGAGGATGGCACGGCTTTGAACTTAAGCGATAAGGACCAGCTTTGGGTAGGAGTGAAAGATACATTTCATTTCTAAATGAAAGAACACCATCAGACTATTTAAAGTCTGGTGGTGTTTTTGTCATCGTTTCAAAAGTTTCCGTGTAAGCCAATCCTTCGCATAGGAAAAGGTATGCACGATTAATTCAATTTCAATCATCAGATAATTGGGCAGGTGCTTTAGTCGGAAGGGAACTTTTTTCTGAGCCTTCATCGTCTTCAGGCCTTCCGTTACGCCTTCTTTATAATCCTTTCCCCAACCTTTTTTCAGAAAGAACGCATATTTTACCAGATATCCCAATACCAGCGGGATAAGATTCAGGATCAGCTGAAGCAGCGGCATGTTCTTATAATTCAGATACACGCTGTTGCGGGCGGACAGTTTTACCTTGAAGGAATTATACTTAGAGCCGCTTGTTCCGCTTCCCACATGGTAGACCAGCGCGGTCGGGCAATACATGTTTTTATAGCCATAGATCTTGGCGCGGTAGCCCACATCGATATCTTCCAGATAGGCAAAATGGCTCTCATCAAAATATCCGATCTTTTCAAAAGCCGAACGGCGGTAGATTGCCGCGCCGGCGCAGGCGGTAAATATCTCATCTGCCTTGGTATAATTGGCCACAGGCCTTCCAGTGCCGCGGCAGATACCCCAGCCGATCACTGTATACAGGTCTCCGGCGCTGTCGATGAGTTCCGGGTGATACATCTGGATCATCTTGCTGCTGACCGAGAAGATTCTGGGGGAGCGTTCAATAGCGCCTACCATTTCTTCAACATAATGAGGATCTACGGTAGTATCATTGTTCAGCAAGATGACGTAGGGCGTCCGGGAGTGGCGGATGCCGACATTGACCGCTTTGCTGAAGCCATAGTTCTTATCTAAGGCGATCACTTCGATATCCGGATAATTCTCCTTCATATATTCCAGGCTCCCGTCGGTAGAGGCATTGTCTACCACAAGTATCTTAAAATCATGGCATGTCTGCCTTTCCAGAGAAGCCAGGCAAGGTTCCATGAAGTGCTTGCCATTATAATTCGGTATTACGATCGTTACTTTCATATACATACTCCGATTCCTTAATTTCAATTACTGCATTATTATAGCAAAATTTCGGGATATATGCTATATTAACTTACGGTATTGTAAAGGAATGTCTTTTTATAGGAGTAAATATGAAGCAGGAATTCAGCAATCGTATCAAATATTATAACTTCATACTGTGTATCCTGGTGATTTTGATTCATGCAGAGAACTCAGGGATATTTCTGGAGCGCGTGGAAATGCTAAATACAATAGAATACATTGTGGTGGAGAAATTTGCCAGACTGGCTATCGCGGGCTTCTTCCTTTGCTCCGGATATCTGTTCTACCGGAATTTTACGATGGACAAGCTGGGGGCAAAGTGGAAAAGCCGTTTTTTCAGCACCGTGATTCCTTTTGGGGTATGGAATCTGCTGTACTTCCTTTTACATTACGTCCTGACGAAGGTTCCGGTGTTAAGCGGCATATTCGGAAATGAGGCGATTCCTTTGAATCTTCGTGAGATTCTGGAGGCCCTCTTGTTTTATACGTATAATCCAGTATTCTGGTTTCTACAGTTTCTGATCGTATTTATCTACATATGTCCATTGATTTATCTGATCATTCGGAATAGATGGACCGGACTGGCGGGAATCATAATCTTATACTTTGTTGCGTCCAGCCAATGCCTGGATGCTTACAGCGGTACGGTGTCTGCCATGGCGAACTGGCTGTTTATCTATATGGCAGGAGCCTATATCGGAAGGCATTGGAGGCAGACGATCGAAGAGGGGCTGCATCAAAAGGCGATCGCGGCAGTTCTTTGCATCTGCTCTGTCCTTTCTTTTATCATGCTCCAGCAGCATCCGAGCCTTTACTGGACCTTGCTGTATTATTTGAGCGGAGCCATGCTGATCTGGTATCTGCTATGCCTGATACGACTGCCGCAAGCAAGAGAATGGATGGGGAATACCTTTTACATCTATGCGGTGCATTTCATGATCATCCAGTTTGGCAACAAAGTCGTCCATAAAATGGCAGGAGACAGCATGTATATCGGCATGCTTCTCTTTGTGGTCCTGCCTGTCGTGGTCGTCGTATTCTGCTATTATACAAGTCGCTTTATGGCGAGATATACGCCGGGAATAGGGAAGATTCTTTCCGGAAACCGGTAAATGTTTCAGAGATATTAAAGAAATGTTAAGAAAAAGTGTACTGCAACGGGTTGTCGATTCTGGCAAATTATTGTATTATAAAGTGTAATGACCAGTAGCGGATGTGGAATTGACATCTGCGCGGCCACAATATCTAGTGAAAATCGGGTGGAGAAAAGTGATTAAGGACAATCAGAAATTGTTAAATAGACTTCATGTAGTGATAGATGCGCTGGTAATTATATTCTCATATACAGCGGCGTGGTACCTCAGGTTCAAGAGCGGCATCTTTGAACTGGATCCCTGGTTCTTATCTTTGCAGGAGTACATGAAGGCGCTGCTTATTATCGTGCCGGGATATCTGATCCTGTACTATGCCTTTCAGTTATATACGCCGAAGCGGGTACAGGGCAGGCGTTATGAAGCCTGGCATATCGTTCAGGCTAATACCATCGGCCTGATGGCGTATATCCTGTTTCTGTATTTGACGAAGCAGTCTGATTTTTCCAGAACGATGTTTTTCGTGTTTTTCTGCGTAAATGTCTTTTCTGAGGTGACGGTGCGCAATATTATCCGCGAAGGTTTGCGGAATATGCGAAAGAAAGGGTACAACCAGAAGCATATCCTTTTGATTGGCTACAGCCGTGCCGCCGAACAGTATATCGACAGGATCCTGTCTAATCCGGAATGGGGATATATCGTCAGGGGAATTCTGGCGGACAATAAGCCTAGAGGCACGGAGTACCGGGGGATCAAGGTGCTTGGAAGGGTGGAAAACCTGACCATCATTCTGCCGGAGAACAAGCTGGACGAGATTGCCATTACCCTGGGGCTGGCAGAATATCATAAGCTGGAGCATATCGTAAGCATGTGCGAGAAGTCCGGCGTGCATACCAAGTTTATCCCGGATTATAACAATATTATACCGACCAAGCCTTATACGGAAGACCTTCTTGGCCTTCCGGTCATCAATATCCGCCATGTGCCGCTTAGCAACGCGCTGAATGCGTTTACCAAGCGCTGTGTGGACTTATTTGGTGCCATTGTGGCGCTGATTCTATTTTCGCCGGTTATGGCTGTGGTGTCTGTGATCATCAAGGCAACTTCGCCTGGACCTCTGATATTTAAACAGGAGCGCATTGGCCTTCAGAATAAGCCTTTTCCTATGTATAAGTTCCGCTCCATGGTAGTGCAGGATGCGGCGTCGGAGAAGGCAAAATGGACGGTGCAGAATGATCCCAGGGTGACGCCCATAGGAAAATTTATCCGCAAGACGAGCATAGATGAGCTTCCTCAACTGTTCAACGTGCTCAAAGGGGATATGAGCCTGGTGGGGCCAAGACCGGAGCGTCCGCAGTTTGTGGAGAAATTCAGGGAAGAGATTCCCAGGTATATGGTGAAGCACCAGGTACGTCCGGGGCTGACAGGATGGGCCCAGGTCAATGGTTTCCGGGGGGATACGTCAATTCGGAAACGAATCGAGCATGACCTGTACTATATTGAGAACTGGACGTTGGGGTTCGATTTTAAGATTTTATTTCTGACATTTTTCAAGGGATTTGTGAACAAGAACGCATATTAATCCGCAAGGGAGAAACGTATGAGTAAAAAGAAGCGCATGAAGAGCAGAATGACACGTGCAGAGAGACAGAAATTAATGCGCAAGAGGCGCAGGAAGAGAATTGCCCTTCTGGTTACAGAGGTGCTGATCCTGGCAGCCTTATGCGTGACGGCCTACGGAATTTTCAAACTGGATAAGTTGGATTTTAATATCCTGAATGACAAGAACCTGGAGGCGTATAAAGATACCGGGCCGTATACGAATATCGCCCTGTTCGGCCTGGATTCCAGAAATGATGAACTGGACGGCGGGGTACAGAGCGACTGTATTATGATTGCAAGCATCAACAATGATACGAGCGATGTGACATTAACCTCCATCTACCGGGATACCTTGCTTCAGCAGAAAGACGGAACATATGAGAAGGCCAACTCGGCGTATAACCGGGGCGGCCCCGAAGAGGCGATCAGTCTTCTGAACCGGAATTTCGACCTGGACATCCACAATTATGTCAGTGTGAACTTTACCGCACTAGTAAATACCATCGACCTGCTTGGCGGCCTGGAACTGGATATGACCGCGGAAGAGGCCGACTGGTGCAACAAGTATGCGGTGGAGACTGCGGAAGTGGCTGGAAAGGACTGGGAGGATATCGAGGTAAAGGATGGAACCCAGAAGGTGGACGGCGTGCACGCAGTGGCCTACGCCAGAATCCGGTATACCGAGGGCATGGACTTTAAGCGGACGGAGCGCCAGCGGATCGTTCTGGAGAAAACGGCGGAAAAGGCTAAGAAGGCGAACCTGCTGACATTGAACAAGATGATCGATGAGATCTTCCCGATGATCTCTACCAGTTTTTCTACCCAGGATCTGCTGGGATTTGCAGCCAACGCTTTGAATTATAATATCGTGCAGACCGGTGGATTCCCTTATCAGGTAACCACCAGGGAGGACGTAAGGAATCATGAAGGCTCTTATGTCGTGCCGATCGGATTTGCCAATAACGTAACGCAGCTTCACCAGAACCTGTTTAAAGAGGATTCCTACGAGCCATCGGAGAAGGTAACGCAGATTAATGACGACATCATCTATCTTACCGGAGTTACGGAAGATACGGATGCGATGAATACCACGTTTGAAGGAGACATAAGCAATGAGGGAGCGCAATAACATTATAATGGAATATGGCACATATATGCTGGTGTTTCTGGCCAGTTATATTGCTTCCCTGGCAGGGCTTTATTACCTGTCAGGCATATTGCTGATGGGCGAGGCCCTCTACCTTTATGTCCACTGGGTAAGGGAGACCGGAAGCCTGGTCGAGCTTCGGGCGCTTTTTACTTTGGCCTGGGTTGGCGGACAGGGAATCGCCTGCATGCAGTTGAGCAAGCTGCAGAGTGACTGGCAGTATATTACCTGGCTGAGTTTCTTCCTAATCTATATTGGTTTTGGCATCGGATATGAATGGGGACGGAAGTATGGAAAGGTAGAAGAGCGGGAACTGGAAAAGAACGAATTCCAATCAGGAAGGCTATTCATCTGCATTATAGGGCTGATGGCGGTCTCGATCGCATGTTTTGTTTTCGAAGCGATTAAGGTGGGATTTATCCCCCTATTCTCCGACGAGCCTCATGCCTATTCATATTTCCATGTATCAGGAGTTCACTACTTTACCATCAGCTGTATTCTGATACCGGCCATCACGATCCTGTACCTAAAAGTGAGCAGACACATCGGATGGAAGAAAATAGCAGCACTGGTACTGGCAAACTTTACGGCCGTAGCAGTGCCGTTCTTATGCGTATCCAGATTCCAGCTTCTGTTTGCCGTAGGATTTGCGGTAGTTACATATATCATGGTAAATAAAAGGATCCGGCTTCGGACGATGGTAATACTTCTGGTGGCGCTGGTGCCTGTATATATTATACTGACGGTGTTCCGCCACCATGATGTGACATACTTAAATAGCATATTCGAGATGAAATACAGCAAGATGCCCATCTTTATCACCCAGCCCTACATGTATGTGGCCAATAACTTTGAGAATTTTAACTGCATGGTAGCACAGTTGACGGAGCATACCTATGGATTAAAGATGCTGTTCCCGTTTTTTGCGCTGACCGGGTTAAAATTTCTCTATCCTCAGCTGGTGTCTTTCCCCATTTTTCTGACGAAGAAGGAACTGACCACGCTGACCATGTTTTATGATGCCTATTATGACTTTGGAATTGTCGGCGTATTTATATTTGCGGTGATTATAGGAGCGGTTGCGAAGGTTTTAATGAGCATTGTAAAGAAGAGCCAGAACCCGGTATCCTATCTGTTCTACGGGCAGATAGCGATCTATCTGGGGCTTGCATTTTTTACCACCTGGTTCAGCAATCCTACGACTTGGTTCTGGCTGATTCTTACAGGAATGATGTGCTGGTTTGTAGGATACGATAAGAATAAGAAAAGGGATGAACAAAAAGATGAATAATCCAGAGTGGGTAGATGTAGTCATACCAACCTACCGGCCGGATGGGAGGCTGGAAGAACTGTTGAAAAGGCTTGGAAAGCAGAACTATCCCATCAGGCATATCTATGTCATTAATACACGATCAGATCGTTTTCCCGAGGATGTCGAGCATATCCCGGGAGTCATCGTCTCGCATATTGATCAGGAGGACTTTGACCATGGGGCTACTAGGAACCTGGGTTTTTCCATGTCAGATGCCAAGATCGTGGTTTTCATGACCCAGGATGCCATGCCGGCAGATTCCAGGCTGATCGAGAACCTGATCGAGCCGCTGGGGGAGGAACTTGTGGGGGTATCCTACGCACGGCAGCTTCCGGCTGGCGATTGTGATTTCATAGAACGATATACAAGGAAGTTCAACTATCCGGAGGAAAGCCGGATCAAGGGAAGAGAAGATATCCCGGAACTGGGAATCAAGACTTTTTTCTGTTCCAACGTTTGCGCGGCGTACCGCAGGGATGTGTATGAAGCGTTGGGAGGGTTTTCCAGGAGAACGATATTTAATGAGGACATGATTCTGGCGGGCCAAATGGTTCAGGCAGGGTATAAGGTCGCCTATGCGGCGGAGGCCAGGGTGATTCATTCCCATAATTATTCAGGACTGCAGCAGTTTCACAGGAACTTCGACCTGGCAGTGTCTCAGGCGGATAACCCGGAGGTGTTTTCCCAGGTTCGCTCAGAGAGCGAGGGGATCCGGCTGGTAAAGAATACCATGGGATATCTGTTAAAGAGCAGGAAGCCATATCTGATACCAGTTCTCGTATATAAGAGCGGATGCAAGTATCTGGGATACAAATTAGGACAAAATTATAGAAAACTTCCTCAATGGGTAGTAAAGTGGTGTTCCATGAGCACGACATATTGGGGCAAATAGGCGAAAAACCTGGATTTTTAATTGAAGTTTGGCAGGAAATAGGGTAATATAGTGTAAGGTGTTATCATAAGCAAGGTGAGAAGAAAGGATATTGGATAATGGCAAAGACGAGAAAACATTACAGACGCGGGCGCAGATCCAAGAGGCGTGGATTTGCTTCCTGGTCGTTGGGTAAGAAGATTGGAGCCATTCTTGGTGGAACGGTAGCATTGGTTGCCACAGCCGGAGCGGTGATTCTGGCCAGCAAACTCTCCAAGATAGAGACGACGAAACTGGATCCGGAGGCGCTTAATGTATCCGAGGAAGCCAGGCAAAGGGGAACCGGATATCTGAATGTAGCGTTGTTCGGCGTTGATTCACGGGATAATGAACTGGAGAAGGATACAAGGAGCGACACGATCATGATCGCAAGCCTTAACCGGGAGACCATGGAAGTGAAGATTTCTTCCGTATACCGTGATACGCTTTTAGAACAGAGCGACGGGACGCTTAATAAGGCGAACGCAGCCTATTCCTTTGGCGGGCCGGAAGCGGCAATTGCTATGCTGAATAAGAATCTTGATATGGATATCGAGCATTATGTTACGGTGAATTTTAACTCCCTGATTGATGTCATAGACGCTGTCGGAGGCGTGGAGATTGACGTACAGGAAGAAGAGATTCCTTATATCTGCGGCTATGCGATGGAAATCATGCGTGTGACGGGCAAAGAATCGGCCGGGGTTACAGAGCCGGGACTGCAGACATTAAATGGCATCCAGGCGACAGCCTATGCCAGGATCCGCTATAACGCGGGCGACGATTTCAAGCGGGCAGAACGTCAGAGGGATGTGCTGACGAAGATTGTAGGAAAATTACAGGGCGCCAGCCTTGCGCAGATTAATAAGATTATTGACAAGGTATTTCCTGAGGTATCCACGAATTTCACATTAGCGGAGATATTGGAATACGCAAAGGATGCATTTGATTATAAGTTAGGAGAGACCATCGGCTTTCCATTTGATAAGACTACGGATACACTGGCCAACATTGGAAGCGTCGTCATTCCTGTCACGCTGGATAAGAATGTGGAGCAGCTTCATAAATTCTTCTATGGAGAAGGCGATACATATTCGCCGTCCTCCACGGTGAATACGATCAGTGGAAAGATTGTGGCTAAGGCCGGAGACCGGCAGGCGGATACGGACGAAGCAAGCCAGGGAGTCATGCAGCAGCCGGATGAAAGTTATACAGGTGGCGGCACCAGTGGCGGAACGAAGACGCCATCTTCCGGCGGCACGAGTGGCGGCACCAGTGGCGGCGGAAGCAGCCAGCCGACTCCTACGCCCACTCCCACGCCAACCCCTACGCCGGAGCCAGACCCGCAGCCGCAGCCTGGTCCAGATGATGGCGGCGGAGGCGGAAGTGGAGGCGAGACATCCGGCGGCGGGTCGGAAGGCACCCCGGATGCAGGCACCCAATAGCTGATCATAAAATGGAGTATAGAGAAAACGAGGTAGAATACATGAGGAGAATTAAGAAAGCACTTGCGGCATTCGCTGTGGTGTGCATGCTAAGTCCGTGCATTTCCATGATTGTCCATGCGGCATCTGCGGAATTACGATTTACAGACCCTTCTACAACGGTAGGGGCAGAGGTAGAAGTAACAGCAAAGTTAACATCATCTTCCAATCTTCAGTCTCTGGATGCGACACTGACTTATGACTCCAGCATGCTGAAATTCATCAGCGGAGACAGCGTATCCGGCGGCGATGGGACCCTGAATATCTCGGGCAGCGGCTCCGGAACCACGCTGGAATATAAGATAACCTTCCAGGCGCTGGCAGAGGGAACCGCGAAGGTGGAGGTATCAGATGCCTCCGGAACGGATGCATCCGGCGGAGCGCTTCAGATTACAAAGGGAAGTTCTTCAGTAACCATTGGCCCTGGAGATCCATCCCTGATTCAGAACGAGGATGAAGGAACTGCGGCTCCGACCGGCGATGGATCACAGGTTGAGGTTGACGGCGTACAGTACAAGATCAGCAATGATTTTACGGATGCATTGATCCCGGAAGGATTTGTCAGAGGCGAGACGACATTCGAAGGCGCAACTTGCCAGGTAGTTACCCAGGAAGCCAGCGGCGAGTCGGCCATGTATCTGGTACCGGTAGATGGCGGAGACGGCGACTTTTTCCTCTATAACAGCAATGACGGCTCCTTCTCTCCTTTTGAAGAAATTGAGATATCTCAGGAGAGTTATATCGTCTTATTGAGAGACGATGGAAGCGTCAAACTTCCAAAGCAGTATCAGAAGACTACATTTACCTTGAATGGCAAGGACTTTACAGCATGGCAGGATACGGATAATGCAGAGTATTATGTGATGTACGCCCTGAATAAAGATGGACAGAAGGGCTTGTACCAGTATGATACGGTAGATAAGACTTACCAGAGATACCTGAAGCATTCCGGTACCGATGATACAGCCGATAAGGCATCGGCAAAGGGACTCTGGGGGAAGATCCTTCAGTTTATTGAAGATTTTCTGGACATTCTGGTTATCGTGGCGATCGCGGCCTTCCTTGTATTGGTTGTGGTATTGATTGTAATCGGCGTGAAACTACACCACCGCAATCTGGAACTGGATGACCTGTATGATGAATATGGAATCGATCTGGACGAGGAAGAAGCGGTTCCTGCAAAGGGCAAAGGCAAGAAAGCAAAGGCGGTTGCAGCAAAGGGCGAGCCTGCCGTAAGAAAGCCTGTTCAGAAGGCCAAGGTCCAAGACGAGGATGACTTTGACGATTTCGAGGAGTTTGAGGATGACGACTTTGACGATTTTGGAGAAGAAGCAGACCTCGAAGAAGAATATGACGAAGTGGATTATGAGGAAGACTATGGATTTGATAATGACAGCGATGAATCTGAGGAACTGATTGATGACCTGGATGAATTGCTGAGCAGCCAGCCAAGTAAGAAGCGGGGCCATATGGAAGAAGACGATACATTTAAAGTCGATTTTATTGATTTGGATTAAGAGAAATGTTAAAACCGCCAAAATGGTATACCATTTTGGCGGTTTTTAGTTAAAATATCCTATATATTGACAAGTTTTACATAAAATGGTATACTATCTGCAAAAGCGAGGGATATGCATGGAATTGAAACTGGAAGGAAATTATTCATTACTGAGTACTTGCGTCTATAATACGATTAAGGATGCAATTATTGCAGAAAAGTTGGAGCCAGGGAAAAAGGTATCGGAGACTGGACTGGCGAAGGAACTGGGGGTCAGCAGAACGCCGGTAAGAGAGGCGCTTAGAATTCTCTACACGGAAGGTTTTGTAAAACTAACGCCTAATTCAAGTTTTGTAGTAAGTATGTTTACCCAGAAAGATGCCATAGAAATTCTTCATGTGCGCAGTATTCTGGAGAGCGAGGCTTCCAGGATGGCGGCGATGAATATTGACGAAGAAGGCAAACGAAAGTTAAAGAAGGCCATTAGTCTGATGGATAAGGTATATGAACTGGAAGGAGAAGAGAAGGCAGCTGAATTTAGCAATGCCGATATTGAATTCCATAAGGTTATTTTTGAAATCGCAGGAAATTCCAAGATGCTGATGGTCAGCGATTCCCTGCATGACCGTCAGATAAGGCTTTATATATCTACCCACTCGGCAAATACGGAATTAATGGATGTCTGCTCCAGGCAACATCGACATATTATGGATGCCATAGTAATCGGAGATGAGATTGGCGCTGAAAAGTATGCGAAAGAACATATTAGTTATATAAAAAAAATGATATCCTCTTTTTAGTTTTAAAAAGAGATATTATTTTTTGATAATACGGTATACTGTATACTGATTTAGAACGAAGAGAAATCTTTAAATACGTATAGTATATATTTTTTTAATAAAAAACGGTATACAGTATTCTAAAAATACCATTTTTGCTTTAATTAAGCAATAATGAAGATAAATAGTATACGAAAACAGAGGAGGTATGAAAATGAGTGAAGAATTTGGAACTGTGCTAACGGAACAGGAACTGAAGGACCGGTCAAGTATTGTATGGCCATATAAAAT
>ERZ791934.587-NODE-587-length-47253-cov-3.731874_pt1 | contig 47253 bp, 40 predicted proteins | sample MGYA00510125_ERZ791934 | MGnify/ENA primary metagenome ERZ791934 (study PRJEB30046, sample SAMN00993240) | human gut metagenome | study: EMG produced TPA metagenomics assembly of the A metagenome-wide association study of gut microbiota in type 2...
CCCAACTGCTAGGGCCGCCACTACGTCCTGTTCAAAGGCATTTGCAGTCATAGCGATGATTGGAATATCCTTAGCATCAGGTCTGCTGTCTGCCCGGATAGTTTTGGCAGCCTCATATCCATCCATTTCCGGCATCTGAATATCCATCAGGATGGCATCATAAGTCCCCGGAGCTGTGGATCGATATGCCTCTACAGTCAAGGCACCATCGCCTCTGACCACGACCTCAGCACCGCTCATTCGCAAAATTTCACAGATGATTTCGGCATTGACCTGATTGTCTTCTGCCACCAAGAAACAGCGGCCTGCGAAAAGGGTTGCATCCATTTTGTCCATCGTCTGCTGCACAGGAGCTACCCTCCGTTCATCGGCCGGAATGATCTCACCTTTCAGCTCAACCAGGAAGGTAGTGCCTTTTTTCAACTCACTATGTACCGTTATTTTTCCGCGCATAAGGTCTACTAATCCCTTGACTATGCTCAAGCCCAACCCTGATCCCTCTATACGGGATACCGCACGGCTGCGGACAAAGGGTTCAAAGAGATGCGCAAGTGTCTCTTCCGCCATTCCAATCCCTGTGTCGCTGACAGTGAAACGATAATATACATCTTTAGTATCTTTAGAAGGAAGTTCTTCTACCAAAAAACGAACCGTACCACCTTGGGGTGTAAACTTAACTGCATTTCCTAAAATATTGATGAGGATCTGGCTGATACGTAAGGCATCACCATAGAAATAGGGATTTTGTATCTCACAGAGCAGAATCTCATATTGCAGACCTGCTTGGTCAGCCTGTGGAGCGATGATCTCGCCTACCTGCTTCACCAGGTCTGGAAGATAAACATGCTCCCTGTTCAGCATAATCTGGTCTCCCTCAATCCGATTCATATCCAAAATGTCATTAATAAGGCTCATTAGATGGCTTGACGAGGCAGATATTTTTTGCAGGCATTCCTGAATGCGGTCAGGATCGTCAATGTTCACTTTGGCAAGCGTGGTCATCCCCATGATGGCATTCATGGGCGTGCGTATATCATGGCTCATTGCAGAGAGAAAATCGCTTTTTGCGCGACTGGCTTCTCTAGATATATCCAAGGCCCGTTCTATCTCTGCTTTTGCTGCCCGCTCTGTGGCCAGCATATCCGTCACATCGACCCGCACCAAGCAGACGGTTTTATGGTTCTGATCGCCCCACAAAACGTTGACTTGCTTGTATCGCAAAGCCTCTTCCGCCTGGTATGGCAGTACAAAATCAAATCCGCCTGGCTTTTCGTTCAGTTGCTCTATTAGTGTTTCAAGGCGGAATAAATTTTTTGCCGCTTCTTGGTCCGTCGCCATCTCGTAATAGCCTGTTATGTTGTCCAAAACTGCAGTATAGCTTTTTGCAGTATGAGGGGGCAGATTTTCCAGAACCATCTGCCTGGTGTACATGACAAGACCTCCCGTGGCAGTATCAATGAAGCAAGCTAACTCACAGGTATAGGCAACCACCCGAAGCAGCCGCTGCTGCTCCCGAATAGAATCGGTAATATCTGTTCTTGACAGACATATTCTGCCCAATCTCAAATCGATAGGTGAAACCGTTACATTTTTAGTTCGAACATCTCCCGCGTCATCAGTCATTGAAAAAGCAAAGGTATATACTCGACCCTGTTTCAGCCTCTCCAGCATTCGTTTAGAATCCAGATTATCCCGATATTGTTCCCGATCCCTGGGTACCACCCTCGATTCCAGCATTTGTGCCACCCTGCGTGAGTGGACACCTCGGTGCGGCGGAATACCGACAGCGTTCTCATCTTGAGACAGTATCGTATACGTGTCCCGTCTCAAGTCCACATCTACTACGAAATCATAACCGGTGACAGAGCGCTGATGGAGAATCCGATCTGCAACCACCTGTTCTGTGATATCTATGACCGTCAGGATTCCAGTGACATCGTCGCTGTCCGGTGTAGACACCATACTCATTTCAAATCTCACATACCTGCCAGTCTCTTCATCAGGAAACTGAACAAAGAAATCATTCATCTGCTTAGTCTCATCTCTCTCATAGGCTGCCAGCGCTGGAACTCGAAGATAAGTGCTGCAAAATATTTGCCGCTGTTTATCATCTACGATGAGAGTCGATAGACCAGTAAAAAATGCCTCGCGGACAGATCCGAAGGTCTCCAAAAGTCCTGCGCCAGTCTGGTCACTGATCTGTATAATTCGGTCTTGTGTGATGTTGCAGTGACCCGTTACTAAGACGTTGGGATCAGTCCTCTGATGATGCTGCAAAAGTAAATCATTGTACTGCTGTCGCACACGGGCGCGTTCTTCCCGTTCTTTCGTCATATCGTTATAAACAGAATAAATCTTCCGTTCTCCGCCCTCGTGCTCGATGAGAGACAGGGTATTCTTGACCCATACATAATCCCCTGAGCCTTTTAAAAGCCGATACTCGATCTCCCAATGGCTTTTCCCGCTGACAAGATATTTGCTAAGCTCCTGACGGACACTTTCCAAATCGTCCGGATGGACACCAGTCAAAGCGTCTTTCTGATACAATTCCCACGCCTCTTCCAGCGGCATTTCGGTTGTCGCTGCAAAGCCTTCTGAAATATACTCTGGGATAATGCTGCCATCCTTCTCATAGCGAACTACCGCCACACCGCCTGGAAGATTTCTCAATGTGTTTTGAAAGTATTGTTCCAGCCTCCGCTGTTCTGTTACGTCGCTGTAGACAGCGTATAGGAGTTCACCTTCATCAGAATCTGCTCTTCGAGACCCTTCAATATGAATCCATCGATATTCCCCCAGCTCATCGTGAAAAATTCTGCAAGTGTGCCGCAATAAATGGCCGCCATGGAGCAGGACGGCTAAGTCTCTTTCTAAGGCGGTACGGTCATCCTCATGAACACCGATAAAGGTCACCTGCTCTTTAATCTGAGCGATATGTGTATTGGTATACCCCAGCACCTCAAAGAAGGCGGGATTATGATACAGAGGATAAAGACGGCCCTGTTCTACACTGTAAACACACATGCCGCTGGGTATACTGTCAAGAACCGCTTTCAATTCATTTGTCAGCGTCATAAACGCCACCTCCTTTCAGTCGTCTTTGTAGATTCACAGTCCGTTGAAATTTTTTCTCAACAGGCCGGTAGAAGGCAGCGTATTTCTCGCCCAAAAACAGGCACGCTTCTTCAAAGTTGTCAACGCAACCTGCAAAAACCATATTTAGATATGCCATTTTCTATTCCTCCTCCCGGTCCAGGATAAAATCGTATAGGACCTGGAACAGCCGCTCCGGCTCAATTGGCTTCGCCAGATGCGCGTTCATACCAGCCGCCTTGCTCTTTTCGATATCGTCGTCGAAAGCGTTAGCGGTCATAGCGATAATAGGAATCGTCTTGGCATCGGAGTTGGTCATATGCCGGATGTTATTGGCTGCTGTCAGTCCATCCATCTGCGGCATCCGGATATCCATAAGAATCGCATCATACCAACCTGTTTCAGACTTACTGAACACCTCAATGGCTCGCAGACCGTTTTCCGCCGTATCCACGGCGAATCCCTTACTCTTAAGCAGCGCCACTGCCACTTCAGTGTTGATGACGTTGTCTTCTACTAAAAGTACACGGTGCCCGGCAAATTCAAAGCGGGGCTGCTTTCTCAGTGCTTCAATCTCATCTTTTTCACCCAGCGCTTTAGAGAAGGCTGAGACCAAGGACGTCTTGAACATGGGTTTGCTCATCAGCAGGTTAACACCGGCTAACCTAGCCTCGTGCTCGATAGAAGCCCAATCGTATGCTGTCATGATGATGATGGTGACCTCCGGCCCTACGATAGCGCGGATACGCCTAGCGGTCTCGATTCCGTCGATATCGGGCATTTTCCAGTCGATAAGAATCATATCGTAATGTCTGCCTGCTCCACACAGCGCTTGTACTCGTTCGATGGCTTTACGGCCGCTGCCCACCCATTCGGCGGTGACGCCTATCTCCTTCAGTGTAGCTACCGCACTTTCACACACTGCTACATCATCGTCCACCACCAGAGTCTTCAGCGCTGAAAAGTTAGGAGATACTTTTTTTCTGTTGTGACGAGGTAATTCCTCCTCTGTAACACCCAACTGCACGTCCACCGTGAATTCTGACCCGATGCCCTTGATAGATCGAACAGTGACGGTTCCGCCCATCATATCCACAATGTTCTTTGAGATGGCCAGACCCAGCCCGGTGCCGCCATACACGGCCGTGGTACCGATAGATTCCTGCGCAAAAGGTTCAAACATGTGCTCGATAAACTCTTCGCTAATACCGATACCTGTATCGTTGACGATAAAGCGAAGAGTGGCTCTGCCCTTGGCCTTTTTATGCGCTGCGGTGGAGAAGGTGACCTTGCCGCCTTCTCCTGTGAACTTGATGGCGTTGGAGAGAATGTTGAGCAGAACCTGCTGCAGCTTCATGGCATCTCCAATATAGTAATCATCTAATGTATGATCCACAATGCACTCATACTCCACTTCCTTTGCTGCAGCCTGTCCATAACAGATGGCATTCAGTCCGTTTATAAATTCCTCTGTGGGAATCTTCTCGTTTTTTAATAGCATTTTGCCGCTCTCTATCCGGCTCATGTCCAGGATGTCATTAATGAGGGAGAGCAGAAAGCGAGAGGAAATGCCAATCTTGGAGATACAGTCGGCGACTTGCTCCTCGTTGTCGATAGCTTGTGCAGCAATGGTACTCATACCGATGATAGCGTTCATAGGAGTGCGAATCTCATGGCTCATGCGAGAGAGGAAGTCCGTCTTAGCCGCATTTGCCTGCTCTGCAGCAGTCAAAGCAGTAGCCAGAGCTTCTTTTTGCCGCTGTTCCTGGCATAGGATGTCGGTCACGTCCGTGCGGGCGATACACACCCGACCCAACTCGCGGCTTATGTAAAAGACCTGGTACCGTTTGACTCGAGGATTTCCATGTTCATCCCTTACCTCTGCTATGAAGTTGTAGCTGCCATGCTCTGCTAGCTCACGTTGCATAAAGGTAAAATCAAGCTTTGCAAGGTATTCTTCTCCAGCAGCAGCATCCATAGAAGTGGCTGCAATCTCTCTAGCCTCTGCCTGAAACCGCCCTTTTGCAGGCATCATCGTTTCAGTACCTGGATGAAAAGAGACTACACGATAGGTATCGTGGCGGATATCGATATCAGATATCAGTTCGTAATCCAGTTTCGTTACTTTTCTCAGAAGCTGTTCTTGAATTTTTTGTTCTGTGATATCGATGGTATAAAAGAAGGCGATCACATCGCCACTCTCGGGATTTTGATGAAATCTGAAATTTGTCCTGCTCCAGAAATGATCCCCCTCGTTTCGTCTCCGCAGAAATTCAAAATGGAGTTCCGTTTTTCCTGAGGCAAAATCAGTCAGCACCTGTTCCTTATCCAGTGCAGTGCGGAGGTGATTCCCGTACTCAGTATTTGCCGCAGAAGCTGCCAGTCTTTGAATGGCCTGCTCATAGGTATCTCCCACCTTCGCGATGGAACAGTCGGCCGTAGATTGGTAACTCTCAACCCTGCCTTGTGTGACATTGATTCGGCCCTGGATACTTCCCTCTGAGGAAGCTGCCTGTGCAAAATAGGCCAACTCCTTTTCGTAGAGCTCCCTTACCAGTTCCTGCGCCAGTTTCTCGTCGGTAATATCCACAAGAAATCCGTAGAAATATGGCTCGCCGTCATCTCCAGGCATCACTTGTGCTTTTAGTGAAATCCACTTGATACTCCCATCTTTGCAGAGCAGTCGGTGTTCATTGCGTATGGTGTTCCCACAGCATTCGTTGGCTAACAACTTGTCCCGCACAGCGTTCAGGTCGCCTGGATAAATCACAGCCGCCATCTGGTTACCCAGCGCCCTGAATTCTTCTCTGGTATAGCCCAACAACTCGTATAATCCATCATTGGCATCTGCAACGGAAAAACAATCGTCGTACTTGACCCGGAACACTGCGCCGGGGATGTTGTTGTAAAGGTGCATGATTTCAGCCTGGGCCTTTTTCTGTTCCGTAATATCGATACACACTGAGATAATAGCTGGTCTGCCATTTTCTGCCGTGACTTCACGTCCCAGGTCATGAACCCAGATATAGGATCCATCCTGTTTTTTCATGCGGTACTCGACGATATATTCTCCGCGCTCCGCTATTTGTCTGGTTACCTCACCATCTACCAAGGCCCTGTCGTCTGGATGCATACAATTAGAGACCATGCCGGCGATATCGGCAACAAACTCCGCCTCGCTGGCGTAACCCAAGTACTTCAGCATTCGATTGTTGACAAAATAGAAAGGAAAACCGTCTTCAATATAACCGCCCATCATACCCCCAGGCAGAGAGTCGTTTAACAGTTCCTGCCGCTGCTGGACAAGCGTCTCCATCACCAAGGTTTGAGGATAATGCTCTTCGCCTCGCTGACTGCTGCTTGGTTCCGAAAACCACAATGTACGCAAGCGCCAATCCCCCAAACATCGTACCAGAGTAAAAAATCCCCTCAGACGCCACCGGTACTGTGTATTTTTTAGAATCATTCCCACAGACAGGTTGCGTGTATCTTCGTCAATTATCTGCTCCTGAAAGAGTTCAAGCTCTACAGAGAAAGGCTCTGGGATTTCCTGGATGTCACGCACCAAGTATTCCCGCATCTCCTGGGGGCTGTGAGCAAATTCATCCTCACCCGTACCTACAAAGCAGAATTCGTCACCTAAATAAGTGCAAACCTCCTCTGCGCAGCGACGTTCAAACCAGGCGCTGCAGAACGACCGAAAAGTCTCCCAAGCTGTCATTGTTTTCTTCATACTCTTCTCCTATTCATGGCCTGTACTCGTGACGTTTAGTGTCTTGCGGCCGGCAATTTATATCAATATTTATGACAAAATACACCTAAAATAAGCGTTTAAATTTAGAATACTTGATTTAATGCAGGATTTCAAGTGTTCATATTGAAATGGCAATGACATAATATCATCATTTTTCATGACATTTTGATTGAATAAATATTGAACTTAGACTATACTAAAACAAAAAGGGGAATGAGATTATGCAATTCTATGAAAAGTTAACATTTATAATGAATCTAACTCAAATATCAAATCGGGAGCTGGCTCAAGCGATTCACGTCGATCCCTCTGTCATAAGCCGCTTTCGCAACGGAAAAAGGGGGATACCGCGCAATCGGGAGCCTCTGCGCAATATGGCGTATTTTTTCGCTCTGCGCTGTGGTGGCGAATATCAAAGGCGTGCCTTGTCTGAGATGGCAGGCGTCAAACGTATTATCACTGCCAAGAAAGATCAGTTATCTGAGTTTCTCTTTCATTGGCTCTGTGGCGATACCGATGAAGTGGATCGCTTTTTAAAAACCTTTGAATCCCTGACTATAGAAGGCATCGCGTCAGATGCCGCCGTGGATTCCAGCAATATTAGCCATAAGGGAAATTTTGTCTATTATGGAAATGAAGGAAAACGTGCGGCCGTTCGGGCTGCACATCAGCACCTGCTGGCCCAGAAAGAACCAGGTACAATCTATATCCTAGCAGATGAAACCGATGATTGGCTGATGGAGGACTATGGCTTTACTTCCAATATGCAGTCAGAATTATTGGCTTGCCTGCAGCGAGGCTTTCAAATCTGCCATATCATACCTTCGATCTATTCCAGCGACCAAATGTTGGAATCATTAACCAGGTGGATCCCCCTTTACATGACTGGCAGGGTAAGCGCTTACTTCTATCCCCATATCCGCGATCGCCTTTACAGGCATTCCATCATAATGGTACCTGATCAAATTGCCCTCGCTTCACATTCTATGGCAGGCCGACGTTCCAGCTATGCTACCATGCTGACTACGGACTCCAGGCTGGTCCAAGCCACAGAAGCCGAGTTTCAAGACTACTTATCCCTGTGCCTTCCTATGCTGAACACCTATTCTGAACCTCAGAAACTGTTTCAATGCTTTATGAGATTCCTCTCTCCTCATGGTTTCCGCATCCAGAAGTTGTCTTCCTTATCCGCTGTTACCGCGCCAATTGAGTTGATCCTTGACTCCATTGAACAAAGAAAGGATTCTGAGACAAAGCGGCTGGGCAGACTTTATCTTCAGGAGATGAAGAGGCTGGAGCAGGATCAGAATCAATACAACCTGATCGATATCGTACAATTGCCTACCGCAGATCAAATCCGCGCCGGCACAGTACCTATAACTGCAACCTGCGGTTCAATCGGTACCCTTTACTACACCCCGAAGACCTATGCCCAGCACTTAAAGAAGATTATCCGCATTCTGGAGACTCATGAGGATTATCATTTTGTTCCGCTGGAGGGGCAGAATGATACAGAAAGCAGCCTGATGGTGAAAGGGAATCACAGAGCGCTTCTGGTGCACAATTCTAAACCCTTTACAGTCTTTGAAATTTCCCAGCCTGAAATCGTCGCACTGTATCGTGAATACCTGCTCCGACTTGCGGAAAAAGTTGGCTACACCGGGATACATCGATTTAAAATCAAGTCTCGGCTGCGAGAATTAATTCGGGAATTAGAGGGACAGTAAGTAAAAACGGACTAACAGTTTTTCAATCGGTTAGTCCGTTTTTGATATTATGAACAGCAAAATGACCGTTTTAATATACCCTGCCCGGGATAGATGCTGCCAGCGCCTAAATCTTCTTCAATGCGCAGCAGCTGATTGTATTTCGCGTTGCGTTCACTGCGGCTGGGTGCCCCTGTTTTGATTTGACCGGTATTCAGCGCAACGGCTAAATCCGCAATGGTCGTATCCTCTGTCTCTCCTGACCGATGAGAAGTGATTGCTGTGAAACCAGCTTTATGGGCCATGTTTATGGCTTCCAACGTCTCTGAAATGGTTCCGATTTGGTTTAGCTTAATTAAAATAGAGTTGCCACAATGGTCCTTAATTCCTTTGCAGAGACGTTTCGTATTGGTGACGAAAAGGTCGTCGCCCACCAGCTGTATTTTGCCGCCCAGTTCCTCAGTCATCTGTTGCCAGCCCTGCCAGTCTTCTTCGTCTAAGCCGTCTTCAATGGAAGATATCGGATATTTTTCGCAGAGAGCCTTCCAATGGGCAATTAATCCATCTGCGGTAAAATGCAGACCACTCTTAGGCAGCAGATACTGTCCTCTCTTCTCACACTTCCATTCGCTGGCAGCTGCATCAATGGCAAGGACAATATCTTCTCCCGCTCTATATCCGCACAGGTTGATTGCCTCCAGAATATAGTTGATTGCTTCTTCATCACTGGATAAATCCGGTGCAAAACCGCCTTCATCTCCTACAGCCGTAGCTAGGCCTTTGGACTTTAAGAGGGTTGCCAAGCCATGGAACACCTCGCTGCACTGGCGCAGGCCTTCACGAAAGCTTTTGGCTCCTACGGGCATAATCATAAATTCCTGCACGTCTACCGTATTGGCCGCATGGGCGCCGCCGTTTAATATATTCATCATCGGCACTGGCATCTGGTTTCCATTGACGCCACCTAAAAATCGGTAAAGAGGCATTTGTAAAGCGCTTGCGGCGGCTCTGGCACAGGCGATAGATACCGCAAGGATGGCGTTTGCCCCCAAGCTCGACTTATCTTCTGTTCCGTCTGCCCTGATCATGGCCAAATCGATGGAGGAAAGATTATATGCATCCATACCAGTCAAGGTTTCACAAATTACGGTATCAATATTTTTTACTGCCTGCAGCACGCCTTTTCCGCCATACCTCTGCGGGTCGCCGTCCCGCAGCTCCAGTGCTTCAAATTCACCTGTCGAAGCGCCGCTCGGCGCCGCACCTCTGCCCATGGTCCCATCTGACAGCCTCACCTGTGCTTCAACGGTTGGATTCCCCCTGGAATCTAAAATCTCGCGGCCTTTTACTGACTCTATCGTAACTCTATTCATAATGTACTACTTCCCCTTTCAAATTTCCTGCAAGTTGTCTGTTTTTATTATATCCCCCTTGATCTCTGCTAAACCACTAGATGTAACGGAAGACACACCTTTGCATATACTATTTCATAGAGGAGGAAAACTATGAATACGCAATATCAATTAAGCGACGTCGCTAAAAATTACTTATCAGCATATCATTGCATCCTTGATGAAATGATCAAGGGTATGTCAATGGCTCCGCTGACTGACAGCATCTCGGGAAATTTTATCGTGCAGATGATTCCACACCACATGGCAGCCATCGAAATGTCACACAACATCCTCAAATATACGACCAATATCCCCCTGCAGAATATCGCATTAAATATCATTACATCTCAGACGGAAAGCATTGAAAATCTGCGCCAAGCGCAGGGATCCTGCAGTGAACTGAAAAACTGCGAGTTGGATGTACGTCTCTATCAGCATAGGGTCAACCAGATTTTACAGACCATGTTTCAGGATATGAGCAACGCCCGCGATACAAATAGAATCAACTGTGATTTTATGTGGGAAATGATTCCACATCACAGAGGCGCTGTAGAAATGTCAAAAAATGCACTGCAGTTCGACATCTGCCCGCAGCTAAAACCGATACTGGATGCAATCATTACCTCCCAGCAAAAGGGAATTCGGGAAATGCAGCATCTTTTAAAGTGCCTTGGCTGTTAATCCGTCACAATCCAGCACTTGATCTAAAAAATCCCTTGTGTCTTTTTAATTAAATTGAAAAGTATCAAGGGATTTTCTTATCGTCCTATTGTTAATACCACCGCACCATCGGCAGCTCATTATTAATTCCTTTTGTCATGAGAACTTGATGCAAGTCGATGACTCCATTGTGAAATGTTGCCGCACAGGATGCCAGATACAGTTCCCACATGCGCACAAAACGCTGATCGAACATGGCGGCAGCTTCGTCTGCGTGTTCTCTGAAGTTTCTCAGCCAGCAGAGCAGCGTTCGGTTGTAATGGAGTCTCAGATTCTCCACATCCTGGGTATGAAACCCTTCCTCAGACGCATAGGCGAGAATTTCTCTGAGGCTGGGTACAACGCCGCCTGGGAAGATATATCTCTTGATCCATGGATCTCCGGCGTGCTCTTTTAAGGCGCTGATAAAATGCAGCAGGAAAAGTCCGCCCGGTTTCATGACTTTATTTACACAATCTATAAACAGCGGATAGTGATCACGCCCTACATGTTCTACCATGCCCACGCTGACGACCCGGTCAAAGGCCATACCACACTTCGGCAAGTCTCGATAGTCCATCAGTTTCACCGTCAGCAGATCTTCAAGTCCTTCCGCCGCAATCCTTCGGTTACATTCTTTGTATTGTTCTTCACTGAGCGTGATTCCTGTGCCGCGGATTCCATACTTCTTCGCAGCTGTAATTAAAAGGAACCCCCAGCCGCAGCCGATATCTAATAGTGACATCCCCTTCTGCAGATGCAATTTCTCCAAAATATATTCAATCTTGTTCACTTGCGCTTGATAGAGGGTATCGTCTGTATGTTTAAAGTATCCGCAAGAGTAACTCAAAGTCTCATCCAGCCACAACTTATAGAAATCGTTACCGATGTCATAGTGACTACGCACTTCCTTCTCCTGATTTCGTTTTGTTGCCGCTGTGAAAATCAACTTTTTCAGCGCACTTTGATCTGTAGAAAATTTGTTCATCTGACCGAGAAAATGGTCGAGAGCCTCGTAGAGATCCCCTTCTATCTCCAGTTCCTGATCCATGTAAGCCTCACCTAGAGCCAGAGAGGTACTTCTTATCAGTTCTGACAGAGGTATCGACTTTTGAAATTTAACGGTGAAGGCTGGTTCCCCCTCTCCAATCAGATATTCTCTGCCGTTTACCTTTACGACAAACGGGTTTTCATCAAACTTCCTTAAAAAGGATATCAGCACATTTTCTTCTAGCAATATAACTTCCCTTCTTTCTTCCATAATTGTGGTTATTATAACCATTTCTCAAAAATTCTATTATTTTCAGATAATTCACTTGACATTTTTAACTGTAACTTTTATAATTACAGTATAAACTGTTACTTTACAAATTACAGATCGTCGACGATACGATTTTCCATGAACAGAATTCATGGTCAAAGGAGGAAGAAAATGAAACGATTATCCCTTATACTGGCTCTGGTGCTCTCCTGCGCCTTGCTGTTATCAGCCTGCGGCAACGGAACCTGTCCAATGGAGCGCAGAAACGCACAAAAAATGGAAAAGCAGGAAACCAGCAAAGCCTATCACAAGATTACTGCAGAAGAAGCAAAAGAAATGATGGATCAGGGCGATGTTACCATTGTCGATGTACGTACAGAAGAAGAATATGCCGAAAAGCATATTCCAGGCGCAGTTCTCGTGCCCAACGAGTCCATTGGAGAGGATGCGCCGGCAGAATTGCCAGATAAAAATGCCGTCCTCCTCCTTCACTGCCGTACCGGCATCAGGAGCAAAGAGGCGTCAGATAAATTAGTTTCCCTTGGATATAAGCATATTTATGACTTCGGAGGAATCGAAGACTGGCCTTATGACACAGAAAGTGAGCAAAGATAATGAATACGAGAGAACATGAAACCGTGAAAATGAGAGGAAGTGCCGATGTATCTTATCTTGGCCGTACCGTTGATGAAATGATTTGGGAATTTATGGAGCAAGAGGAAATCCCCGGTCTGACCCTGGCCATCGTCCAGGCACCCTATATTCCAAGAGTCGTAGGTTACGGCCTTTCAGACCCAAAGCAAAGGAGACTGGCCTCTGCTAATACCTTATGGCCTGCTGGCCCGATTTCCCAGGCTTTTGCTGCCGTGGCTGTCATGCAGTTGCACGAGGACGGAAAATTGCAGATGGACGACAAAGCCTCTCAATTTATTCCGCAGTTACCTGAAACTTGGCAGGAAATCACAATCCTGCAGCTGCTGCGCCACGCGTCGGGTCTTTCCGACTACAGGGCGTCAGAAGGCTTTGACCTTTCCAGACAGTGGTCTTTTCAAAATCTGGTCGATCTCGTCGCAGAAGAACCTCTGCAGTTTGTGCCAGGTTCTTCCGTCATACAGAGTGCAACGAACTTCCTGCTTCTGACAGAAGTCGTAGAAAGAGTCAGTGGAAAATCCTATCACGATTTTGTCACGGAACGCCAGATTGAATATCTCGGTCTTCGTCACACCGGCTTTTGCGAAGATCTGAAAGACTTTACCTACGAAGATATCTCTCTGACAGAGAACATCCATCAGCTATTTAAAAAAGATGGAACGTACATAGACCCGACCGAGCCTGCCGCCAGTTACGATGAGCAGGGCGAACTGGTTCCTCGTATTCCATCGTCAGCCCTGCGTGGATTCTCTGATGTCTGGGCTTCTGCCATGGACATATCCACCTGGGATATCGCCCTCGCGGGCGCAGTGCTGATCCACGATCCCGAAAACCGCGCTTTGATCTATGCGCCGTGGCAGCTGCCTGATGGTCGGGAATTTCCTGCCGTTGCGGGATGGCAGTTTTACAAACATCGCGGCCTGATGGACATCAAAGGTTCTATACCCGGCTATTCGATGTTTCTCAGCCGATTCACCGACTCTGCAGAACTGGTCTGCGTCACCCTGATGGCAAATAAAGAAGGGGTGGATTTCACCAACCTGGGCCGTCGCATTGCTGGCGCCTTTGGCGACCTGCTCTCGACCAATTACGACGACAACAAGCTCTACCTTCTGGAAGGACAGTTTTCCGTGGATGAAACAGTGCGCCGGCTAGAGGCGGAACTTGCAAAACGTGAAATCCCGGTGTTCGCCAAGTTCGACCACGCGCAGAACGCGGCAGATGCAGGTCTTGCATTGAGACCGACCACAGTCCTGATCTTCGGTTCACCAAAGGTAGGCACGGGGCTGATGCAGGCAGATCAAAGCATCTCTTTGGAGCTTCCTCTTAAAATCTCTGTGTGGGAAGATGAAGCTGGCAGCACCTGGTTAGCATTTCCGCGGATTGCTGCCATGGCATCGGACTACGGTTTAGCACGACATCCGGCAGTATCTAAAATGGAAAAGCTCATGGAAGAACTGGTGCAGACAGCAGGAAACGCATATGCCAAATAGATGGCAAAGTGCGTTCTTTGACCTTCCATGTATGACAAAAATGACAGGCCAGGCTGCCTGTCACCATAGAATCATTATTGCAATATCATCTACCTAGAACATAAGGAGAGGCAGTATCACGGTCAAAATTTCTGTTTGCCGTAATGCAGCCCCCCTCCTTTGCTCTTTCTTTCCTCATGTGTTTACTGTCTTTTTAATGTAATAGTACGCACTTTATATCGCACATTGGGTAGTTTTGGAATGTCTTACCAATGGGAAATCAGCGATTTTCTTCATATAACCTAATTCCATTTTGAATATCTGGCTTTAGTATAAACTTTCGGAATAAGTAGTTCCCCTTCACCAAATCATTCTCATAGAAATGGATTTCTTTCTTTAAGTTCTGGGGAACAATATTGATTTCTATGCCGACAGCCTCTGGGATTCCAGTATCAATAGTAACTGCACCGTCAGCATATATTTTGCTCATCCCATTCATGGCAAATCCTGCCCTTGCCATCATAGCCCCCATTTTGCCAGGCATATATTCCAATTTGCCTTTACTATTGACATATACAACTGGTACGGCAAAGGCGTCGGCATATTTTCTGCAAAAGTAATCGTTACTTTTGCGTTCTTTATCCGGCTTTTTAGGATTTGCCGGACAGCCATGAGGAAAAAGGATCAATGACAATTCTGTATTTTTCACTTTCTCATAGAAGTGTTTTCGTTTTGCATCATAGCAAATAGCGACACCGACATTGCCAAAAGGTGTCTTAATGATAGGATGAAACCATCCTCGTTTAAATACAGCAGACTCTCCTTCAGATTTCGTAACAGTTCCGTAAAGACCGTCTGGTCCCACAATCATATACCGATTGTAATAATCGCCATTTTCCTTATCCAAATAGCCAACGCCAATGTAAGTATGATATTTGCCCGCCAGCGCTGTTGCCCATGAAGAAGTGTCTTTTCCACAATCATCGGCATATTGCCAAATCTTTTGACTGGCCATATAACTGCAAACCGCAAGTTCAGGAAGCACAACAAAATCTGGTCTGTCAAGTTTCGCTATCAAGTCCTCTATGTAAATCTTGCGCTGGGCAATTCCTTTTATGTCATTATTCAGTTCAAGTGTAAAGATTCGCATGATTCTCACCTGCCATTTACTATCTATAAAACGCCTCTCTTCTGTTTTTTATCTCAATGGGTTCACCAAGGTTTATTTTCACACAGATTGTTCCAATGATAAACGATTTTATCACAATCAAGTGTGATTTGACATTCTATGTGGAAAGATGCGTGATTCATCCATATCCAGCATTGATACAGTACATCCCTATCGCTGTGATATTCATTGATGAATTCCAATTCCCACTTTCCACAGTTGATATTAGCCATTAATTGTTCAACGCTTAGGGATACTCTGTTTGTGCTTACCAATCGCCGGAAAATACGGTGCTCTTTGAAAATGTAAATGTCTGACACATCAAAATGAACAATCTGTACTTCTGATTTATCTGTTCTTACTGTATTTTTCAAAGGATTTCGTTCATCGTCGGAAGAAATCCAAAATCCGTCATCAAAGATGAAAAGCAAATCATTCTCACGAATAGCCATAGCTGTAGCTCTGCAGTCATGTAACGATATAAAACCATGCATATTTTCGTCTGAATTTCTCCACATTGTACCATCCAATCTGAATTATCTTCTGTTCAACTCCCCAGCAAACTGGGATTGATCAATCCAAAGCTACAAGGTCAGACTGTTCATAACCGTTATGCCCTTGCAATTGTTTTTTATATTTCCAACACTTAATTGCATCCTCTAAAGTTTTCCCTCGGTTGTCCGCAAAAAAAGCTCGGATATAGGTGTTATACTCAAATTGTTTATCAATTTGTGTCTTTCCTTTTTTCTTCTCTTCAAGGATTTGATCATAAGCTGCGATAGCTTCCTTATAAGTTTTTCCGGCATTGTTTTTCAACCATTTTTGAAAAGCCACATTAAATGAAAAGCTGCTTCCGATATGTTCTTTAAAAAATGCCCGATGCTTTTCCGAACAAATAAAATCAACTTCGATTATCGTATCTTCGCTAATATCGGATACTGTCATTACTTTTCGCTTTACTTTTGAAGGTGCTTGAATTTCGCCGGTATCAAGAAAACAAGCAATTCTATCTGTTATTTGCAGCTTTCCACCAGAAACAGGCAGACCGTTTTTCCTGCAAAAGTCTACTAATTCTTCTTTCAAATAATAGAAATCACGAAATGTTTTGCTATCTAAATTTTTATCTAAAACAGGTCTTTCAGTCATCATGTTCCCCTTTTCAAATTCTAAGTTAACAAGTATATATTACGTATCAGCACTGAAACATGTACTATTTCTTGGGATATCTTAAATATCCTGTTTTCTTTTTTGATCCAGCATCTTTATACTTTCCAAATAATCCTTTTCCACACTGCTCAGCGTCTTTGCCTTATACTTTTTATACTCGGTCTGAGCCTTTTCCATGGCCTGCAAATGACTGACCGTACCCTTTCTGGTGAGAAGGTTTTCTTCGGTGGACGTCAAAATCCTGTCCAGATGCTTTGCCCAATCTTCCATTGTCATAGGAATTTCCGCCTCCGCCCAGTTCCTTTAGGCGGTCATCGTCCATCGCAAAACTTTTTTTGATATATTCTTTTAAGACATTCGTTGCCCAGATACGAAACCGTACACCACGCTGTGATTTCACACGGTATCCTACAGAAATTACGACATCAAGATTATATAATAGTCTATCGCTCATTCAACCTGTCTGCCGCCCTCTTTTTGAACTGTTGCAAATTTTGCAACAGTTGACTCTCGAGTCAGTTCGCCTTCTTCAAAAATGTTTTTTACTTGTCTTGAAATTGTGGATTTATCTCTTGTACATAATTCCGACATTTGATCAAGAGACAGCCACACCGTTTCATCCTTCATATTGACATCAATTTTAGTCAAACCATCTTCGGTCTGATAGATCAGTATTTCTCCATGATGATCCACTGTAACGTCCTCTTGATCTTCACACCTCACAGCGGTCTCTTATACCCTCAAAATTTTCACTCACTGAATCAGCATTGCATCCCCATAGCTGAAAAACCGATACTTCTCATCCACGGCAGCCTGATAGGCTTCCAGGATTTTTTCTCTATCGTAAAGAGCAGAGATCAACATCAGCAATGTGGACTTGGGCAGATGGAAGTTGGTGATCAGGGCGTCCACGACCTTGAAAGTATAGCCGGGATAGATGAAGATTCCGGTGCTCCCCTCTCCTGCCCGAATCAGATTCTTACCAGAAGCTTCGTCGTGATAGGCAGCACTTTCCAAAGTCCTGGTGGACGTTGTCCCCACGGAGATGATTCTGCCCCCCGCAAGAATCGTCTCGTTGATGGTCTTTGCTGTTTCCTCATCGACAAAATATTCTTCAAAGTGCATATGATGGTCTTCCACGTTTTCGCATTTGACCGGACGGAACGTGCCGATTCCAACATGGAGCGTCACATAAGCCAGGCGCACGCCCTTGTCCTTGGCCTTTTGCAGCAGTTCTTCCGTAAAGTGGAGCCCCGCCGTCGGCGCTGCCACAGAACCTTCCTCTTTGCAGTAGACTGTCTGATACATATCCTTATCTTCTAAGGTGCTTTCCCGTTCGATATATGGCGGCAGAGGCATTTTGCCCAGTTCCTCCAGACGTTCCATGAAGATACCGTCGTAGTGGAACTCCGCAATCCTGGTGCCATCCGGACCGTAGTCCAAGATCTCTACCCGGAAATTGTCGCTGAAAGCAACGGAATCCCCTGGTTTCAGACGTTTGCCCGGTTTGACCATGGTCTCCCATCGGTCCCCCTCCATTCTCTTAATCAGCAGAAACTCTACCTTTGCCCCGGTGCCTTCCTTCTCTCCGAAGAGCCTTGCCGGCAGTACCTTGGAATTGTTCAATACCAGGCAATCTCCTGGATTCAAATAGTCGATCACGTCGTAAAAGTGCTTATGTTCAATTGTCCCGTCCTGCCTGTCCAGAACCATCATGCGGCAGACGTCCCGCCTTTCCGATGGTTTCTGCGCAATCAGTTCCTTGGGCAGTTCGTAATCAAATTCATCGATCTTCATTCTATATGCTCCATTCTAATATCAAAATAATTTTTCCTGGACAGCGTCTTCCTCTGGCTCAGCTTCGTCTTCTGTCCCAGGGAAGTCAAGTCCCATATGCCTGTAGCCCAGCTGGGATACCATCCTGCCCTTCTGTGTACGGTACAGCAGTCCGGACTGAATCAGATATGGCTCGTATGCGTCCTCGATGGTGACCCGTTCTTCCCCAATCGATGCCGCAATCGTGTCGATTCCCACAGGACCGCCGTTGAAGCGTTCAATAATCGTAGTCAAAATCTCTCTGTCAAGCCGTTCCAAACCCAGCTCGTCCACGCCCAGCGCGGCCAGCCCTTTTTTCGTGATTTCTGCGTCTATAACACCGCTTCCGCGCACCTGTGAAAAGTCTCTGATCCGCTTCAGCAGCCTGTTGGCTACACGAGGCGTTCCGCGAGAGCATTTTGCCATCTCATAAAGGGAGTCCGCGTCCGTCTCTATGTTGAGGAGCCCTGCAGACCGTCTGATGATTTCGGCCAGCTCCTCGTTGTCGTACAGTTCAAATTTGCTGATGACGCCAAAACGATCGCGCAGCGGTGCCGACAGGCTGCCCGCCCTGGTGGTCGCTCCGATCAAAGTAAATTTGGCGATGTCCAGTCGAATCGATCTGGCCGAAGGCCCTTTGCCGATGATGATGTCCAGGGCAAAATCCTCCATGGCAGAATAAAGAACCTCTTCGACGGAACGGTTCAGCCTGTGGATTTCGTCGATAAAGAGCACATCGTTCTCGTTGAGGTTGGTCAAAATCGCTGCCAAGTCCCCTGCTCTCTCGATCGCCGGCCCGGAGGTGATTTTGATATCGACCCCCAGCTCGTTGGCAATGATGCCTGCCAAAGTGGTCTTGCCCAGCCCCGGCGGTCCGTAAAAGAGCACGTGATCAAGGGGCTCCCCTCGCAGCTTCGCCGCCTCGATAAAGATCTTCAAATTCTCTTTGGCCGTCTTCTGTCCGATAAAATCCTCCAAATGCTGCGGTCTCAGTGTCGTCTCCTGTTTCTCCTCCATAGGCGCAGCGCTGGACTGTGTAATTCTCTCTTCACTCATAGTCTATCCCCTAAAATAAGTTTTTCAGTGCGTTTTTGATGTATTCCTCACAGGTCAGGTCTTCTTTCTTGACTTTTCCCACTGCGTCGGCAGCTTCGTTCTTGGTGTATCCCAAAGCGATGAGGGCTGCAACGGCTTCGCTTCGTTCGTCGCTGGCAGGGACAAATACATCGCTTTCGGCCAGGATATCGTCATCAAAACTTCCCACTTTATCTTTCAGCTCCAATATGACCCTCTCGGCAGTTTTTTTACCCACGCCGTTAGCGGCGGAAATCGCTTTCGCATCTCCCATGGCAATGGCCCGCTTCAGTTCCGATGGCGGCAGGGCGCTCATGATGGACATACCTGCCTTGGCACCGATACCGTTGACCGTGATCAGCAGTTCAAAGAGTTCCAGGTTCTCTTTGTCGGAAAATCCGTAGAGGCTGACGTCGTCCTCCCGCACGATCATGGAGGTGTACACCTTAACCTCTTCGCCTTCCAGATTCTTGTAAAGACTGGAATTGGCAGGGATGTTCACTTCGAAACCCATCCCTGACGCTGTCTCTATGATGACCGAACCGGAAAGTCCCGGATGAAAAATACCTTTGATAAATCTAATCATATGTTTCCTCTTAATCTATTACTTGGCTTTCAATAACTTTCTCACTCGATTACCCGCGGAATGGCCGTGACAGATGGCTGCCGCCACTGCATCCGCCGTATCGTCCGGCTTTGGCACTTCGCTCAGGTTGAGGACGGCTTTGACCATGGCCTGCACCTGCTTCTTGTCCGCCCGTCCGTATCCGACCAAAGCCTGTTTGATCTGCAGGGGCGTGTATTCGCTGATCTCAAGTCCGCCGTTGACGCACGCTAAAACAGCAACGCCTCTGGCTTGTCCGACCATGATGGCCGTCTTGGCATTGTTGTTAAAGAATAGCTCTTCTATGGCAGCCTCTTCTGGCTGATACTGTTCTATGATGGCAGTGAGCTGTGTATATAAATGCTGCAGTCTCACCGGCATCTCCATCTTGGCATCGGTGGTCACAGCGCCGTAGTCAACTACAGAAAAATGGTTCCCCTTCATGTCCAAAATACCCCATCCTAAAATGGCGTATCCCGGGTCAATTCCTAATATACGCATTCTGATCCTTTCTAGCTTTGGCTGGTTACAATTTCTTCTAATGTAGATTTGATCATCCCAAGCATGAACTCTACAAATATGGTACACTCTCCGGCTGTATTGGACGCATTGATGGCTTCATAATATGCTTCCTGGTGTTCATGAATCATTGTTTCTACTGGAAGCCAGGCGAAAAAAGGCTGCCATCTTTGTAACAGCAATGAATGCCAGAGTCTGCCTGTCCGTCCGTTACCATCGGCAAAAGGATGGATGAATTCAAATTCATAATGAAAAATGCAGGACTTTATTAAAAGGTGTATTTGAGAGTTCTTCATCCAGGTAAAGAGTGACTGCATTAACTCCGGCACATAGTTTGCCGGTGAGCCTGCGTGAATCAGCTCTGTCCCGCTATATACGCCTGCATTTTTGCTCCTGAATACACCTGCTTCTTTAATTAACCCGCTCATCATATAACGATGGGCTTCTAATAAATCATCTAAGGAGTACGGGTCCAGATTCTGTAATCTCTCATAAGCTTCATAAGCATTTTTGACTTCCCGTATATCCTGCGGCGGTGCCAATACCTTTTTCCCCTCTATGACAGCCGTAACCTGCCCTAAGGACAGGGTGTTGTCCTCAATCGCCAAAGAGGAATGGATCGTCTTGATTCTATTTTCACGACGCAGCCTCGGATTGGTTGACAGCTGATTATGTGCGGTAATCTGTCCTGTCAGTTCACCAATCTCGATCACCATGTTCATCATATTCTCTGTCATGGAGAATGGCGGCTCGTATCGTTCTGTCATATCATTCACCTGCTTCTCTTTTTGACTTATCATCAACTCTGATAGACTTAATGAAATTAAACTATAGTATACCACAAGAACGTGTGTTTGTCCACAAAAGGCAGTATTCCAGAATTAATTTGGAATTATTTTACATACAATTATACATCATATGCAGAGGTAATGACAATTGTTAAAAAATAGCATAAAAAACAGCTATACGTCTGAATACTAGGCTTTTTGTATCCGCCATATAATATTTATTCTTTCTTTTTGATGTATACCATGGTATAATCATACATGAATTTAGGATTTGATTATACGGTTAAAGGAGAACATCATGCGCTATTCAAGACAAAACAAGATATTGGAACTTATAGCAAACAATGAGATAGAAACACAGGATAAACTGGCCGCTATGCTGAAGGCCGAAGGATTCGAAGTGACCCAGGCGACCATTTCCAGAGATATCAAGGAACTGCAGCTGATCAAGGTATTATCTTCTACTGGCAAATACAAATATGCCGTCAGCGCCAGGCAGGATGCCCCGATTTCTGACAGGTTCGTCAAGATTTTCAGAGAGACAATCACGTCCTTTGCATCCGCCCAAAATTTAATTGTAATCAAGACATTATCTGGCTGCGGCCCGGCTGCAGGCGAGGCGGTAGACTGCATCGGACTGCCCCATGTGGTAGGCTCTGTGGCAGGAGACAATACGCTGCTCCTCATCATCGACAAAGAGGAACACGTAGAAGAAATTATGGCTATCTTTAACGACATGTTAATCATGAGGTCAAAAGGACAATGATCAATCATATCAGTATTAACAATTTTGCTATTATTGAGAATACAGAAATCGATTTCGAAGATGGACTGAACATCATTACCGGTGAAACTGGAAGCGGAAAGTCCATCGTCATCGAAGCCATTAGCCTTGCTCTGGGGAGCAGGGCTGATTCTGCTTTTGTCCGTCACGGCGCAAGCAAAGCGGTAGTGCAGCTGGCAGGCGAGCTGAACGGAGAAGATATCGTCATCACCAGAGAGGTCTCTGCCGCCGGCAAGAATCTCTGCAGGCTTAACGGCCAACTGGTCACCTTGGGTGAACTGTCAGAGACCTGTCACAAGCTGGCCGACATCCATGGTCAGTACGACAACCAATCCCTTCTCAATGCGGAAAATCACATCCGCCTGGTGGACAGCTATCACGGGGATCAGATCAAACCTCTTCGCAGCGCCTTTGACGATGCTTACCAGAAGTATCACGAAGTAAAGTCAAAACTCAACAAGCTGCTGAACATGGAAGCTGATAATCTGAAAAAGATGGACTTCTACCGTTTTGAGAAAAGCGAGATCGACAAGGCGGACTTAACGCCCGGTGAAGACGAGGAACTGGCGGAGCGGATTTCCCTGCTGCAGAACAGCGAGAAGATCTTTGCCGGTATTGAAACGGCTTATGGCCTGCTCAACGAAGGTGAAGCCAGCGCCATGTCAGCATTAGGCGGCAGTTTGCGCGCATTACAGGGAATTGCTGAGTATTCCAAAGAGGTCTCCGCACTATCGGAAGAATTTGCTGATATGTATTATCGCATGGAAGACATCTCTTCTGCCCTGCGCGATATCAGGGAAAAAATCACCTTTACGCCGGAGGAACTGGATCAGGCCATTTCCAGGCTTGATCTCATCGAAAATCTGAAAAAGAAATATGGCAGCAATGTAGAAGAGATTTTGGCTTATCGGGACCGCATCAGTGAAGAACTGAATCAGATAGAGAACTTTGACGAGGTAAAAGCTTCTCTCGAAAAGGAAACATCTGCATGTTATGACAGTCTGAAGAAGCAGGCTGACCTGCTGACCGCCGCACGGCAAAGGAGTGCAGCTCAGTTGGAAAAGTCCATCGAGAAGGAACTCCACGACCTCAACTTTGGAGAAGCAAAGCTCGCCATAGATTTCCAAAAACCTGACGTGATCGGTCCTGACGGAAACGATCTTGTGGAGATTTTGATCACTACCAATAAGGGCGAACCCCTCAAACCTCTTGTCAAAATCGCCTCCGGCGGTGAAATTTCAAGAATCATGCTTGCCATCAAAAATATCACCGGCACTTACGATAATATACCGACCATGATCTTTGACGAGATCGACGCCGGAATCAGCGGCATCACCGCCAGCATCGTCGGACGCAAGCTTAGGGAGATTTCGAAGAACCACCAGATCATCTGCATCACCCATCTGCCCCAGATTGCAGCCAACGGTGACGCCAATTACCGCATTCACAAGGAATCCGATGAAAACAGCACCTACACCCATGTGGACAGGCTGCCGGAGGAGGAAGTGGTCGATGAGATTGCAAGGCTTCTGGGCGGCGAAAACATCACCGAAACGACCAGAGCCAGCGCGCGGGAACTCATTGCCTCCGCCCTGGAAAAGGGAGCCGCAAAGTAAATATAAGCTTTATCAAAAAATTCTCATACTCTTTCCCAGGAAAGAGTATGAGAATTTTAGATTTATGCTAACTCGTTTCAGGCTTCACCCTAAAAAAGTTGATCCAGAACAAAATTCCTGCCAATGCCAGCGCACAGCCAAGTCCTGTGTAGAAAAAGCCGATAAACAATCCTGGCGCCAGGCCTGATGAACGAAACCAGATACCCCCGCCCATCATGAAACACATGATGCAGTAAGACTTCAAGTCAAAAAAATGCCAGAGTGGCCGCTTCTCCTGTTCATAACCGAGGATGCGTCTGGAATGTTTGACGGACATCCTGTAAAACATCATGCCAAAGATGCAGAATACCGCCATGGACAGCAAAATATGAATCCATGTAATTTGATACTGCATATAAGATAAAATGCCAAGCCTGGCTACATTGATGCCTGCTGCCAGCCAGACACAGCCTGCAATGCACAGCAGTGTTTTCTTTTTGACGTGAAATAAAGAGTATTTTTCCATGATTCCTCCTAATTCTTTGCTAATCTCTTTAATGACAAGATGAACAGAATCAGTCCGGCTCCGGTAAAAATATGGCCGATTCCCGCAATCCCTGATATCGCTGCGTCTGCCCCCGTAGAGAGCGTCAGCCCCAGTACCTGCGTAATTCCTCGAACCGCCAGCATCACCGCCGTCAGGGGTACACCGATATTATACACTTTGAGAAATATACGGAACAGCTTCTGTTCCTTCAGATCCGTGTGAGATGCAAACAGCGCTGCGATCAAAAAAAGCACCATACCCAGCAGAAACAAATGTGTATGTACCTTTCCCAAAGCGGTAACGCCCGTGTATCCATTCCACTTGGCAAATTCTCTGTAAAAAACGCCTCCCGCCATAGCTGCGATGGCATAAACCAACGATAGATTCAAACATTTCTTCATCTTATTACTTCCTTTCCGCCAACATGAACATAGTTCATATTGAATTCTTTGAAAGCCCGCCTACTGGCGGGCCTTTACTTCAGTATATGCTTCGGCGAATCATTTCGGTTAACACAGAACAGTCCTTCTGTTCTGCGAGAGCAGATAATAAACTCCTCTGTACAAAGTCAGCGAAATCAGACCTTGTGAAAGTGTCAGAAAATGCATCTCGCCGGACATTCTTATCGTCTTCCAGAACCTGAAGCAATCCCGCCCTCATATGAGAAAAATACTGTTCCATCATTCTCTTTGCTCGGCTTACGCCATTGCTGGCAAAGCTGATGGAATGGGCTGTAAAGAAATTAGGATATTGCTCAGTCCCTTTTTTTACACTTTTATAAATCCAATTCACATAGTCAGGAAAAGGCATGTCCGTCCTGCACTTGCCCTCTGTATGAAAAATATCCCGCCACACGCTTTCGATCGTCGACGTAACCAGTTCTTCTTTAGAGGAGAAATAATTATATAGCGACCCCAGAGCCACATCGCACCGTCTTGCGACTGCGCGCATGTTGATTGCCTGGATACCTTCCTCTGATACCATTTGTCTGCAGGCCTGCAGAATGGCCTCCTCTGAAGTTACTACCTTGTTAATGGAAACCACCTCCAATATGAACATCGTTCATTATAACACTTGAAAATATATCTGTCAATGGTGGCTGCCGCAGTTTCGTCAGTACCCAAGGTCAGCACTATTTCTGACAGCTTGGACAATATGTACTGCTGCGTCCAGCCACCATCACACGACAGAGAGGTTCACCGCAGGCAGGACAAGGCTGCCCTTTTTTGCCATAAACCTGAAAGAAAGGTGTGCTACGGTATCCCTGTCCCTTCTCTTTCAGATATTCTTCAGGTGATATGCGATTTTGCTCAATGGCCCGCAGCAGCACCTGCGGTATCAATTTAGACAATCGCTGGCACTCTTTGGCTGACAGACTCGAAGCCGGTCTTTGGGGATGAATTTTTGATGCGAACAAAATCTCGTCACTATAGATATTGCCGATGCCTGTGACGATATGTTGGTCGAGCAGGCAGTCTTTAATCGCCCGGCTCTTGTTGCTCAAGGCATCTTGCAGATAGCTTCCGTTAAATTCTGCTGCGAAGGGCTCTGGTCCCAGCTTCTTGACACCAGAAAAAGAATCCTCTTCATCCTTTCCCAATAGCCACATGCGCCCAAAGCGGCGCATGTCGACAAAGCGCAGTTCCCTATCTCCTTCAAGCTTTAGAACTATATGAGTATGTTTCTCCAGGGGAAAATCTGGCGGTGCTACATACAGGCTGCCTGTCATACGCAAATGGATGACAATATAGTCTCCACTTTCCAGGTTCATGAGCAGAAATTTCCCTTTTCTGTCTATCCCTTGCACCCTCTGTCCTCTCAGCGCATCGCAAAATGCATCAGCTCCCGGATGTGCAATTACCTGTGTGTGCAGTGCGATTCCCTCTAAAATATGCCGCCCCACAATTTGCGGCGCAAGCAGACGCTTAACGGTTTCTACTTCTGGCAATTCCGGCATGATCCTCTCCTCCTGTCTTTTTAATGAATGTAGCAGATTCTCACCAAAAAATCAAGAGGGATCGGCCTAATTTCGATTTACCAATTATTGAATCGGCTTGCTTTCACCCAGCTCCCTATATAGCTGTGGCAGGAAGCTTGCCAGATGAGAAAACTCTTCTACGTTGTGCAGTGCCAACCCCATCGGCACGAATTCAGGCACCTTAGCGCCTTCTGGCAGAACACAGACCGGCTGGCCTTTGATGATGCGGTATCCCAGCCAGAATCTGGTCCGCGATTCGATGCCGTCTTCTGTCTCTCTGTAATAATGCATCATGATGGCAGGCGTTTTCCCTGTCGGTCGGGCGCGGTTTTCCGTCAGCCCATACCCGCCTATGATGTAGGCATGCTGCGCTGCCAGAGCTTCTTTAGAAAACCCTAGTTCTTCTGTTGGACGGAAGTGAATCACCACGTCCTCCATTCCGCCGCCGATATCCTCCATGACAAAATGAACAACATCTGCAATCTTGTTTTCCACCGGAATATCTGGATTTAAAATTTTTTCACGGTCCTGATCAGAGACGGCTACAGACTGATGGCAATATGGGTTCCAGATCCGATATCTTGCCTGTTCCAAGGGATGCCATGCAAACCACCATTTGATCATATCTAAAGTAACACCGGGAAATTTATTGTTGACAGCCAGATAGCCAGCGCCGTTTTCCATGATGCAGTAGCCTGTTTCCCCTTCCATATATCCCGGCTCCAGCAGCTTTGCCGCCTCCTGCGGATAGATGGCAAGGCCAGCGTCCATCGGTCCTTTTAACAGCTTTGCCATCTGCTCCGGGTTTGGCTTTGCCATTTGCCCTGTATAGTATTTAGCATAAGCCCTCTTGTTCTCTATTTCATTCAAAGGCATTGCCGTTTTTTCTTTCATTTCCATTATTCTGCCTCCTTATTTGGATATCTGTCTATCGGAAGTTTCATAGGCGCTACGACAAAGTCTGTGCCTTCCCCTGTCGGCGTCGCCGTGTACCATGTCAGCTCTTTACTGTGATCCGGATAGTCCTCTCTGAGGAACCACCCTCTGGATTCTTTTCTGTGAAGAGAGGTCGTAAAGAACAACTTCGCACAGAGCAGCATAGACTGAATTTCATTGCAGCCAAAGAGGTCGTGGGCGGATTCTGCCTTCAGCGTCTCAAGTTCTGCCTGCAGCTTTTCGATTTCCGTCAAAGCGGCCAGCAGGCGTTCTTCTTTTCTATATAAACTGTTTTCCAGCGGCTGCATCACTCTATGAATCTTTGGCAAAAAATCCATCACTTTGACACTGCCGCCCTGCTTTATCGGCTTCATAAATCTTTCGTCGATTTTTGCCACGTCGCCTTCGTCAAAGGTGCATACCGGCGCATTCTTCACGTAGTCCGAAACGCTTCTGCCGGCGATACAGCCGGAATTCTGTGCAAATGCCAGTCCGCTTCCTCTGACTCTTCCCGGCGGCGGAGGCACTGCTCCCGCTGCGGCGCTGCCGCCGTAACAGATATCACCTGCCGCAAAGAGTCCATCGAGGGTCGTTTTCATATCCTTATCCACCATCAGGCCGGAAAACTCTCCAATCAATCCCGGTACGATTTCGTCACTGGTCTGCTGGGAATAAGCGTTGAAGAAGAGGCTGCCCCAGAAAGTGTCTGCAAAAGGTCTGTGGAAATAATCATCGCAAGCCAAGGTGGTCATCAAATATGGCATCAGCGGATTTTCCTGCTGTCTGTAGTGCATAGGGCCGTTGCCCGCTACCGTCTGCTTATACCACTCCGCCAGAGAGTTCTGATCCACGTCCGGGTGCTCCCCTTGCGTATGTGCGAGTCCTACATTTTCACCTTTGTCGTTATAAAGGGCAAACTCTACGCCCATGCTGGATTCAAAATTCTGTAAGCTGATCCAGTTGTAGAAGGAACCGAATTCACAGTTTCGAAACTTTGCACCTGCTCTGAAAGCTGCCGCGAGCCCCTCTCCCCTTCCTGGAGACCACATCGGCATGATGCGGTAATTCTGAGAGCCCGTAGCAAGGACGACTGCTTTTGCCTGGAAAACCGTCTGACTGCCATCATCAATATTGTATGCGACTGCGCCACTGATTTTCCCCTCTGCAAGCAGCAGATCCACGACACCGGTTCTATCGACAAACCTGATGCCAGCCTTCTGCGCGTACTTCCTCACATTGACCATGAAATCAAGGTCGATGGCAACCAATGTCCATGGGAAATGATCCGGCTCATCAAAAATGAACTGCCCGTTCTCGTCCTTTCCCTGCACCTGGGCCAGCCATTTCAACGTTTTAAAAGAACCGTCCTCTTTTTTGTCGATTTTCCCTCCTGACCATTTATCAAGCAATTCTACACCCCGATTGAGGTTTTCCGCATACTGCAGCTGCGCTTCCTGATCGTTGAGATAATCGCCTATGTATTTGGTATGATAAGCCACATAGTCCTCTGGTTTCGCATCTCCCAGCATGGTCATAATGCCGGCGCCTTTGTTCGCCTTACCCGCATATCCCGCGGTATATTTTTCTACAACCGTAACTTCTGTCTCAGGATCTGCTTCTTTTGCCGTAATCGCTGCCGCCATTCCTGCCAAACTGCCGCCGATTACCAAAATATCTGTGTTGATTCTTTCAGCCATTGGTTTTTTCCTCCCTGTTCATTCTGCAGATATATTCCCTTGGGAACAGATAACTGTCGTAATCCGGTTCTACCTTGATCGCCCGTTTCGGACAGTTCAATTCACAGAACATACACTGCACACATTCTTCCGGATATTTGATGATAGGCCTCTTTGCAGCTTCATCCCATTTGATGACGTCGATAAAACACGCTTTGAAGCAAATCTTACAGCCGATGCATTGTTCTTTATTCACGATAATGGTATTCATAGACTTCCTCCTTTTTTTGTTTTTTATATTCCCTGTCTTCATTATATTGCTTCGAAGAATCCGCTTCATTTACAAAACATACAATTTTCAGAAAAATTCAGCTCTTTCTATTGTAACATTCTACAATATAGTGTACAGTAAACCTGGAGGTGAACCGATGAAAATAACGATGGATTTGATTTTTACCAGGCTGTTCATGGAGCAACCCCAGATGCGCTTTGATATATCCGCTTTAGATAAAGAAAAAGGCCTGACTGGCGTCAGACTGCTGCCAGTTGAGAAAATACATTTAAAATACGACTGTCTATACGTCTGTGATAATACCCACCCCATTATAGGCGATGGAATTCCCGAAGAACTCTATATTGTCTGTATTGATCCAAGTACAAAATCTACGATACAAAACAGCCGTCATATCTTTCTATGCAGTGAGATTGAAGTCGCACTCTTTTTAAACATCCTACAAGAGATTTATGTCTCATTCAAAGATTGGCATTCCCGATTAGAACGAATGGTCATAGAAAATGCCTCGGTACAGGAGATGCTGTCCGCATCGGAAGCGATGATTCAGGCTCCCATGCTGATTTACGACCCCAGCCTGAAAATCATCGGCGCAACAGAAAGCATTGAAATTAAGGACAAGATTTTCAATGAGGTTATCAGGCAGGGATATCTGCCCAATGAATACATCAAATTTTTTGAACAGGAAAAAGTATTTCTCAATTTAAATCGTCAAGGCGCTGCAGAATCTGCGCCTAAAGACTTGCGCCAACACAGGGATTACATCAGAATCATACAGACAAAGTCAGAAGTCTTGGGACACGGTGTGCTTTTGCTGCTGGATTCTGCCAACAGAAACTATCAGATCTATCTGTTTCAAGCGCTCTGTGACCTCATCCTGGACAATCTGAACCTGCATAACGCGCAAAATGCCGTATACGACTACCTTCTAACTGATATCTTAAATGGCGCGCTCAGAGATGAGACGGCCATCGCTGACAGAATCAAATATGTGGGCTTGTCCCTACATGCTGACTATGTGCTGATGATGCTGAGATTTGAGGATAGTAACTCCGTTCCTGTGCGCTTCATCATCAACTCATTGGCAATGCTCCTTCCTTCGGCGAAAGTTTTTTCCTACGAAGGCGATATTCTCGCGCTGCTTCAACTTCACGACCTGTCTAAGGAAAAATATAGGGACCAGATAGACGGATTCTGGTCGATCATCAGAGAGGAATTGACGCAAAGACGTCTGCGCTGCAGCGTAAGTAAAAGTTTTGACCGCATTACAAAAATTACGACTGCATACCAGCAGTGCCAGGCAGCCTACGAACTAGAAACGGATCAGAAGGCGCAGCTGATACTATATGAAGATTACTGGCTTTCACATCTTTTTGAAACCTGTAGCAAGATAATCCCTTTAGAAAACTTCTGTAATCCTGTAATCAAACAGATCGCCGCAAAAAAACAGACGGGAGCGGCTTCTCCTCTGGAAATTCTGACGGCATACCTGGAGAGCGACAGACAGTTGACCCAGGCGGCAGAAACCCTCCATATGCACAGAAACAACGTGCTCTATCACATCACCAGATTGGAAAAAGAATATAACTTGGAAATGGACGACAGCGACAAACGGCTGCATTTGCAGATTTCGCTAAAGATCTGGCAATATCTCAATGACTGCAAATAAAAAGAAGGTATCCTTGCGATACCTTCTTTTCTGTATTCCCGTTATTTGATTACAGCTTCATCTCCAAATCCCAGTTCTCTAAATCTGTATGTAAGAGCTCATGCGCTCTATGGGAGTTCGGTTTCTCCAAAAACTCGTCATACGTCATCTGTACTGCCGTGTTTTCGTGGGAGAATCTGAGCCCGGAGAATTTATCCAGACCGTAGAGGATTTCCCCCCTCGGAGAGGCATATTCACAGCCGTCATGTACCGGCTGACCGCCTCCGCCCACGCATCCGCCAGGACATGCCATAATTTCAACAAAGTCGTACTGGACTTCTCCTTTTTTGATTGCTTCCATCAGTCTTCTGGTATTGCCAAGACCACTAGCCACAGCCACCCTGACCTGGAGACCTTTGATTTCAAAAGTAGCCTCTTTCCAGCCCTTCATACCGCGCACACTTTTAAAGCTGTCTGGTTCCGGATTCTCGCCTGTAATTAAGAAGTAGGCGCTTCTCAGCGCAGCCTCCATTACACCGCCTGTCGCGCCGAAAATGACTCCTGCACCTGAACCTTCACCGAAGATCGGATCGAAGGATTCTTCTTTCAAATCGTCCGGCTGAATATTGTCCGCTCTGATCAAACGGTCCAGTTCTCTGGTCGTAAGTACCAGATCCACGTCTTTTCCGTGACCAGCATCGTCAACCTGATCAACATTGTGCTCGTATTTCTTTGACAAGCAAGGCATGATGGAAACAGAGAAAATCTTATCTGCATCGATGCCTAATTTCTGTGCGATAAAGGTCTTTGCCATTGCCCCGAACATCTGCTGCGGCGATTTTGCCGTCGACAGATTCTTCACATAATCAGGGTATTGTGTCTTGACAAATCTGACCCAGCCGGGACAGCAGGAAGTAAACATGGGCCAGCTATAGTCCTCTTTATGGGTAAATCGCTCGATAAACTCGCTGCCTTCTTCCATGATAGTCAGGTCTGCCGTATATGTAGTATCAAAGATATAATCGAAACCGATTCTGCGCAGAGCGCTTACCAGCTTGCCAGTGGTCGCCTCAGTCTTCGATATATCGATGCCTTCAGCCCACGCTGTTCTGATAGCGGGTGCAATTTGTACCATTGTTATCTTATCGGGATCTGCCAGAGCATCTCTGAGAAGACCGATATCGTCTCGTTCCCTAAGAGCGCCAACCGGACAGTGCGTGATACACTGGCCGCAAAGAGCACAGTCAGCATTGGTAATCTTTTTATTATTGCCCACGCCGACGGAGGCCCGATAGCCGGAACCTGTGATATCCCAGATATTCAATCCTTGAATCTTATCGCAGATTTGAACACATCGCAGACATTTTACACATTTTGATGCCTCTCTGATAATAGGAAGGTCAAAATCCCAACGATTTACTTCATGAATATTCTTATATGGCTGTTCAATAATACCCAGGTCATTGGAAATTCTCTGCAAGGTGCAGTTTCCACTCTTGACACACTGCACACACTTACAGTCGTGATCTGACAGGATCAGTTCCACGTTGATTCGCCGCACTTCTCTGACTCTCGGACTGTTGGTGAGAATCTCCACCCCTTCTTCGACTTCTGTATTACATGCAGTGACCAGTTTTTCCATGCCTACTTTCTCTACAAGACATACCCTGCATGCCGCAATTTCATTGATATCCTTTAAATAACAAAGGTGTGGGATTTTGATGCCTACCTTCTCTGCCGCCTCTAAAATTGTAGTTCCGGCAGGAACGGATATCTTCTGCCCATCTATCTTTAAATTTACCATTTTTGCTCTCTGCCTCCTCTGAATGATCCATAGCCGCAAGTATCACATCTGAGACATCTTGCACACTCTGTCGATGATTCTTCTCTTGTCATTGGAAGTTCAACTTCACCAAAGTCCCCGCCACGTTCAGACGCATATCGCTCTTTCAGTTCAATTCTGCCTCTGGCCTTCTTATCCTGAATGAGAGGTGTTGGAATTTCTATATCCACCTCGATCTGATGATTATAGCCCAGATAAGTATCGATGTTAGCAGCCGCCACCTTGCCGGCTGCGATTGCGTTAATTACGGTAGAAGGACCGGTTACACAGTCTCCTCCTGCATAAATGCCCTGTACCTTGTCTACCACGTTAGACTTCTCCGTTTTGATGTTGCCTCTGAATACTGGAATACCATAGTTTTCAAAGAATTCCAGATCTGTAGCTTGGCCAATTGCAGAAATAACGATATCACAGAGAATTTTCTCTCTCGGCTGATCTGCATCCACCGGCCTTGGTCTGCCGGATTTATCTGCCTCTCCAGCAATCTGCGGCTGTACGTAGAGGCCTTTGACCTTCCCGTTTTTGTCCACGATGATTTCTGAAGGAGCCTTCAGCTGGAACAACTGACAGCCTTCCGCAATCGCTCCGTTTATCTCATCTGGCAAAGCGGTCATGTCATCTCTTCTTCTTCTGTATACGATACAGACTTCTGATGCGCCCAGCCGCTTTGCTGTTCTGGCTACATCCATCGCCACATTGCCGCCTCCGATGACTGCAACAGATCTGCCGTTGAAGTTCGGCATTGCATCGTCGCCGATCCCCCGAAGCATCTCTACGGCAGGAATAACACCCTTGGCGTATTCGCCTAGGATGCCGATATCTTTGTGATTGTGGGAACCGATGGAAATATAGATTGCATCGTGATTCTCCTTGATCTTGTGAATCGTTTCTTCCGACTGCACATCATAGTCTGTCTTGAATTCCACGCCCGCAGCAGCAATGGCGTCGATATCCCACTGCAATCTTTCTCTCGGCAGTCTGTAGCTAGGAATACCGTATCTCAGCATGCCTCCTAGCTGAGTCCTCTTCTCATATACAGTGACCTGATGTCCCATGATGGATAGGAAATAGGCGGCTGACAATCCCGATGGACCGCCGCCAATCACTGCGATCCTTTTCCCGGTGTCATCCATTTTCTTTGGTACAGGAACGATTTCTGCGCAATTATCTACTGCATATCGCTTGATGCCTCTGATATTCAGCGGTGCGTCTATGATATTTCTTCTGCACTTTTCTTCACATGGATGTTCGCAGATCAAAGCACATACCGTCGGGAATGGATTATCCTTTCGAATCAGTCTGATAGCGTCATCATATCTGCCAGCATGGACAAGTGATATGTATCCCGGTACATCCACGCCGGCAGGACAGGCGCCTACACATGGAACAGACTGTCTCTGATTGATTACATTATCCGCACAGCAATGATTCAGAATATGAGATTCATAGTCCTCGCGGAATCCAGAAAGCCCTTTCAAAACCATGGTTGCCGCCTCTACACCGATGGCGCAGTCAGAAGACACCTGAATCGCTTTAGCTGTTTTTTCTAACTTCTTTAAGATTTTTAAATCAGTATTAGTGTCCATGGACAGGATTTCTTCAATCATGATTTGAAGCTGTCCTAAACCTACTCTGCAGGGAACACATTTACCACAACTCTGTGCATGGCACATTCTGAGAAAAGCTGATGCCATATCCACAGGACATTGGCCTGCGGGACTGGAAATAATTCTTCTCTCCAGGTCTCTATAGAGACCCTCAACTGCCATCTGCGCACTGTCTTTCGACTTCATGTACAGTCTTTCCATTCTTTAATAAACCTCCAATCACAGCGGCACGTCGCCGCTCATAAAAACTATTTTTTCAGTATAGCATAATTCACCAAAATTTTGCACTTTTTGACAAAAATACAATGTATACTTTTAGTCCATCATACCATGACAAAACTTCCAAAAAAATGAACGCTTCCTTGTCAGCAATCTCGATAAGATTGTGCGTTTATTATACCATGACGATTCCTTTGATTTTTTAATCGCAAGTCATGATTCAATGAACGCTTCCTTGTCAGCAATCTTGATTAAGATTGTGCGTTCATTATACCAAAAAGTTCAGAATATTAAAATTCTTACTTTTCTCATACTGAGTAACCACGAAGTAATAGACAAAAACAACTTAAATTCAGAAATTTCTTTTTTTGGGATGGCCGATTTTTTGTTTCCTTGTCTAATCTTGTCGCCTCTTTTTCCACATCAAAACTTTCCCTAAATTTAGCGTTTTCCACATCTTATGCACAATTATTTCCAAATTGTATACAATTTTTATCACAGGCCTATGTGGATAATTCAAATCGCTACACTTAAGATATTACAAGGGTTACACGTTTTATCAGGCTTGTCAAGATGGAAGTTATCCACAATTTTATTCAAGTATTTCCAGAGAAGTTCACAATGTGATTTTTTTCAAGCTGTAGGCGACAATTCTATAGAAAATATTACGATTTACTGCAGTAAACCTCCCTTTTTCGTAATAATCGGCAAACTCATTTTGAAAAATATGCAGCAATGTTCGCAGAGTCAAACAAGTTCCTATGTCATGTTCGCAAAATCTGTCCATATCGGTTCTGCAAATCATATTTCTGACCGTCTTTCCATCATAGTTAAAGGTCACTGTATGTCGTGCGCCGTCTTTTATTAAGGCCTGTCCCCTGCCATCAATCAGGGAAAGAAACTCCACCTGCTCCTCTTGAAAGCAGTGCAAGCCGTATCTTAATGCTTCTTCTGAGGCGAAGTCACAATACCCCAATTCCTCCAAAAGAAGATCGAATCCTATCTCATGTTCTACATTCAATTCTCTGTCCGGCGGAGATACCCAGGATCTGAACTGCTCAAAGGGAATCGCTTCTTGATCAAAACAAAACACGTAGGGACCGTAACTATAATAAGTGCCATGTACTTCAAATATAATCTTTTTAAGAATTCTATTATACCGATCTCTGTCAAATTCGTTCGCTTCTGACACCTCTCGCACCTGTCCTGGTTTTTTCCACATCTTTCCTTCTACGTAAACTACGTCTTCCGGCGCCAAGTCGTATTGATCGTCAAAATACGTATATAGGCGGTTCACACCTTCAAAAGCAACTTTTACCTTCTTTGGAATCATGTATGTCATCCTCCAAATCTTCTATCGTGAGCAGTTATTCGGATATTTCATTACTGAAAATTATAATTATTTTATTATTGCATAAAAAAAGGCTATAGTAAAGCAAATTATCCTATAGCCACTTATTCTCTTAAAGACAATATCCGTTCTTTCCTTGCTGTTTTACCTGATACATGGCTGCATCTGCTGCCTCATACAGTTCTTCATATGTACTGCCGTCCTTTGGATAGCAAGCGATTCCAATGCTGGCTGACAATGCTGCCTTTTCCCATTTTGCTATTCGCGATAATAACTGCTCCGCCTTATGGCGTGCTGCCTGCTCACTGTCGGTATCAGTCATAAACACGATAAATTCGTCACCCCCTACTCGTCCAATCAAATCTTCACTGCGAAAATTGTTCTTAATTTCAGATGTAAAGTGTATAAGAGCCTCATCTCCTGCAGCATGGCCGAGAGTATCATTGAGCGCTTTAAAATTATCTATGTCGATCATAAAGAGAAATCCATTTTTAGCAGAGACAAGACGATCCGCAATTTGATGATCCACCGCTTTTCTATTTAAGATTCCCGTCATAGAATCAATAGACGCTTTTTCAATCAAACGCTGCTCCTTTAGCCGCTGTTCCTGGATATCAGACAGCTTGCCGACAATTTTCCGGGCTTTCCCTTGCTCTTTTTCCAAGAGCTGTATTTGACAAAGCATCCAGCAATATGACCCGTTCTTGTCGACAAAACGGAGGTTGACACTGTGTATTTGACCAGTTGGCATCGCCTTGGCCTCCTTCAGCAGCTTTCGAAGCAGCACAGCGTCGTCTGGGTGAATCATCTCCATCGGTTCTTGTGGATTTAAAATCTGAAAAGCCCTATTCCCCTTACTGTGAAAGCGCTTTGTTATGTTAGATGTAAAAATCAATATATTTGAATCGCAGTCATACTCGAATAAGATGGTATCTGAAAAATAGGAAAGGAGATTGTAGTCAGCTGACCGATGTGATAGTCTACGTTTTTGACGTTTTAATTTTTTCTGGTTTCTGTATATGTGTTTCATTCTGCGTCCTCATCCTGCTCAACTAAAATCATGGTTTGTTGGTTAACATTATACTACTATAGACGATTTTTAGCAACCATAGACGCTTAATAATTCGTGCCATAGCGGATAAAATACTCCTATAGCATGGAGGAAAAAGTTATGGACAACCTATTGGCCCAAATGGGATCACGAATCCTGAAAAGAAGAAAACAGCTTAGAATGACGCAGGAAGAGTTAGCTGAAAAAGCAGGCGTCATGCCGCAGACTATTTCAACTGCAGAGCTAGGTAAGAAAGCCCTGCGCCCAGAAAACATCGTCCGCATCTGCACTGCTCTAGATATCAGCACTGATTATCTATTGATGGGAAAAATCAGCGAAGCATCACTGACTTTATTAGAAAAGAAAATATCTCAGTTGCCGCCGGAAAAGATCTGTCATTTAGAAGATATCATTGATAGTTTCATCGCGGCCGTTATAGAATAACAGTGATTTGCTGCAAAGAAAAAGCCACGCATAAAATGCGTGGCTTTACTAATCGTCATAAAAAGCTTGTAATCATTGAGGGTGATTAGCGTGTTGCCGGTACAACTTCCGGTAATCTTTCGCTCATCATGTTCATCAGGGCATCGGTGCAAGGCAGTTCCTCTACCATCTTTGCATCCTTTGCGACTGCGAACTTCGGCTCTACCGGTGTCAGAACACCGCCGAGAACCTCACCGATTTCAGCGTATTTGTAAAGTGGCAGGGTATCGTCCATTTCCCAAGAAATGTCCACCTCATCTTCAAAACCGAATTCCTCTTCAAATACGTGAGCAAGTTCTGCTGCGATCTCCCAGTTACTGAAATCAACGTCTTCGTCAATGACAGCTTCGACTGGAAGCAGTCTTCTCTCTGTATTGGTATATGTACCGTCTGTACTTGCAAATCCAGTGCCTGGCAGGAATACATCAGCCTTCTTTGCAGTCTCTGTCAAATAGATGTCAGAAACAGCCAAGAATTCTAATCCTGACAGATCAACGTCCTTTGGATCTTCACCGAAGATCATCAGACCTTTGACGCCCTCCATAGCTTCTGCTCCAGCGTGGATGCCCATGTCTACAAGACCCTGGGAGTTGTTCTTTGCTTTTACTTCCAGGATACCGTCTCTAGGCTTGCCGATGTGGCCGGACAGCAGTGCAATATCGGCAATCAGCGCCGCAGCTTCTTCTGAAACCACATTCTGCTGGAATACAAACATTGCCTTCTTCGCGCCTGCATAGAGTTCAGCGACAGCCTTGATTTCCTCGCAGACTTCAGCGTCAGCAACGGAAGCAGCGAAAGCATCGAAGCCTTCCACATTGGAAGTCTTGCCCATGTCGATCAGAGCCTTTGCCATTCCCTTAAGGAAGGCTGTGCTGTTATCTGTATCGATGACTTTTTCTGCAAATTCAAAAGCTGTCTGTGCTTCTGGCGTATTGATGGCAACAACCTTGACTCCTGCTTCTGCAGCCTGTTTAATCTTGTTCCATACGACAGCGTTTCTATTCTTAATGTAACCTGGTACGATGATGACGTCTGTACGCAGTAATTCATCAATCGTATTCGGTGATGCGTTTACTCCCAGCACATCAGAAAGTGCGTTGTGTCTTGCATTGAAGCAGAACGTTTTCGCACCGATTGTCTGGGCAAATTTCTTCATCGCATACGCTTCTTCGTTGGTATATCTGTCGGAAATTGCAACAGCGATAGCGCTATTACCGTGTCTCACTCTGACAGCTTCCATCTTCTTTGCAGCCATGACGATGGCTTCGTGATAATCAGTCATTCTGAAACCGTCACCGTCTTTGATCATCGGATCTACTGCTTTGCCCTCAAGGAGTGCTGCATCAAAGCCCCACTTCCCTTTGCCGCAGCAGATTCCTGCATTGACGACGCCTTCCTTGGAAGGATTTGCCTTGATCAGCATATCTCCATAGGATTCCAGATCCAGAGTACAGCCGACAGAACAGTAGGAGCAAGTCGTCTCCGTGATTTCTGTTTCAAGAGGCACTTCCTTCTGGATGGTCAGTCTCTCCTGCAGTGCGCCAGTCGGGCAGACGCTTACGCACTGTCCGCAGGATTCACAGCCTGACTCGCAGAGGGATTTTTCCATATTCGGTTTTACGACTGTGTCAAAACCTCTGTCAACAAGACCAAGAGCGCCGACCCCCATAACCTCGTCACAGACTCTTACACAAAGGCCGCAGAGGATACATTTGTTCGGATCTCTGACGATGAACGGATGGTCGTCTTCGAATTCGATCATGTTTTTATCGCCGGCAAGTCTCTCCGGTTTTACATCGTATTGATTTGCAAAGTCAATCAGCTTGCACTCGTAGTAATCGTGACATCCGCATTCCAGACATCTGGAAGCTTCAGCAACAGCCTGATCTTCTGTCAGCCCATCGTATACCACTTCGGAGAAGTTGTCTTTTCTCTCTGCAGCAGATAACTGATCAGCGTTCTCTCTGCAAAGTCTTTCTCTGTCTTCGAAGGTTTTCTCTGTTACATCATCTCTTTCAACAACAAACGGCTTTTCGTAGCTGACAGCTTCACCGTTTAAGTAGGAGTCGATGACGATTGCCGCTTTGTTGGCATCTGCAATGGCCTCAATCGCGATGGAAATCTTGTCATTACCACAGTCTCCGCCTGCAAATACGCCTGGGATGCTGGTCATGAAGGTATCAGGATCGTAAGCTACAGCATTCTTTCTCGTCTTATCTACGTCAAATGGAGTCGCATCGACTGCTTGACCGATGGCCAGGATCATGGTATCCACATCGATGGTCTCTGTCTTTCCTTCTACTGGAACTGGTCTTCTTCTGCCTGAAGCATCCGGTTCACCCAGTTCCATCACCTGCAGTACCACCTGTTTTACGTGACCGTTTTCGTCTTTAACGATTTCCAGAGGATTGGTCAGGTTCTTGAAGATTACGCCTTCTTCTTCACCTTCTTCGATTTCCAGTCTGTCAGCAGGCATCTCGTCTTTGGTTCTTCTATAGATGTTATAGACTTCTTTCGCGCCTAATCTGACTGCAGTTCTGCAGGCATCCATAGCAGTGTTTCCGCCGCCGACGATGGCAACCTTCTCGCCGAAGTCGATGTGCTCGTTTCTGACAACCTTTCTCAGGAAGTCGATACCGCCGATCACGCCTTCTGCATCTTCACCAGGGCAGCCGACACCTGTGGAAACCCATGCACCGATACCCAGCAGTACCGCATCAAAATCATTCTGGATGGTTTCAAACGGCATATCTTCGCCAATCTTTGTGTTTGGCACGATTTCTACGCCCATAGAAGCGATGATGTCGATCTCGTCGTCGAGGACTTCTTTTGGCAGTCTGTACTCAGGAATACCATATCTCAGCATGCCGCCCAGTTTTGGCATTGCATCAAAGATGGTGACATCGTGTCCCTTCTGTCTCAGGAAATAAGCAGCGGAAAGTCCCATCGGGCCGCCACCGATGATAGCCACTGATTTTCCAGTCGGCTCATCGATTTCCGGAATAAAAGCGTCTTCGCTCATCATATCGTAGTCAGCAGCGAATCTCTTGAGGGATGCGATGCTGATCGGTTCATCGATCAAAGCTCTTCTGCAGTTGTCCTCACAAGGATGCGGACAGACTCTTCCGATGGAAGCTGGAAGTGGAATTTTGTCCTTGATCAATTCCTGTGCTGCTTCGAACTCTCCGTTGGCGATGAGGCCTACATAACCCTGACAGTCCGTTCCTGCCGGGCAGTTCAAAGAACATGGAGCCTTACAATCGCCGTTGTGGTTGGAAATCAACAGTTCCAGGTTGGTCTTTCTGGATTCGACAACACGGTCTGTGTTGGTCATGACTACCATACCGTCAGAAACGGTCGTCGCACATGCCTTACAGAGTTTTGGGTTGCCTTCTACTTCTACTACGCAAAGTCCGCATGCGCCGTAGATGGTCGTTCTCTCATCAAAGCAAAGAGTGGGAATGAAAATGTCATTTTCTCTCGCCACTTCCAAGATCGTCTGTCCAGGAAGGCCGAATACTTCTTTGCCGTCTATATTCATTCTGAATTTATTCATTGTATTTCCTCCTCCCTACTTGATCTCAACAGCGCCAAATTTGCAGTTCTCTGCACACTTGCCGCACTTGATACATTTGTCCTGATCGATAACGTGCTTGCCCTTGACTTCGCCAGTGATGGCTTCTACAGGACATCTCTTCGCACAGAGCGTACATCCCTTACATGCGTCAGTGATTTCGTAAGTGATCAGTGCCTTACAGGATTTTGCTGTACATTTATGATTATAAATATGATCTTCATATTCGTTTCTGAAATATTTGATCGTCGTCAATACAGGGTTTGGCGCTGTCTGTCCCAGACCGCACATCGCACCGTCTTTGATCTTGGCAGCCAATTCCTGCAGCAGTTCGATATCGCCGTCTTTGCCTTCGCCGCGAGTGATTCTCTCGAGGATTTCCAGCATTCTCTTGGTACCGATTCTGCAGTAGTTACATTTTCCACAGGACTCTTTCTTCGTAAAGTCGAGGAAGTATCTCGCCATATCTACCATACAGGTGTTTTCGTCCATGACGATCATACCGCCGGAACCGACGATGGCGCCTGTCTTGTTGATATCTTCATAAGTTACCGGGGTATCGATCAAGGAAGCCGGAATACATCCGCCGGACGGTCCGCCCATCTGTACTGCCTTGAATTCCTTATCCTGCTTGATGCCGCCGCCGATACCGAAGATGACATCTTTGAGTGGCAGTCCCATCGGTACTTCTACCAGACCGCCTTTTTTGATCTTGCCGGCCAGCGCGAATACCTTGGTACCCTTGGACTGTTCTGTACCCATGGCGCCAAAAGCAGCTCCGCCGTTATCGATGATCCAGGAAACGTTGGCAAAAGTTTCTACGTTGTTAATATTTGTCGGCTGCTGCCAGTATCCCTTCGCTGCCGGGAATGGCGGTTTCAGTCTCGGCATTCCTCTTTCACCTTCGAGAGAAGCGATCAGAGCCGTTTCTTCACCGCATACAAATGCGCCTGCGCCCGCTTTGATTCTCAAATCAAAGTCATAGCCGCTATCAAAGATGTTTTTGCCCAGGAAGCCTTTTTCTCTGGCCTGCTCCATGGCGATCTCTAATCTCTTGATTGCCAGCGGATATTCAGCACGGCAGTAGATGATACCTTCTGTTGCGCCCATGGCAAAGCCGCCGATGATCATACCTTCGATCAGTGAGTGCGGATCGCCCTCTAACACGGATCTATCCATGAACGCGCCCGGATCTCCTTCGTCGGCATTACATACTATGTATTTATTCTTTCCCGGATTTCCCTTAGCGGCATTCCATTTGAACCAAGTCGGGAATCCCGCGCCGCCTCTGCCTCTGAGGCCGGAAGTTTTGATCTCCGCGATGACTTCGTCCTGGGTCATGGAAGTGACGACCTTCTTGGTCGCTTCGTATCCGCCTACAGCCAAATACTCCTCAATCTTCTCCGGGTTAATCAAACCGCAGTGTCTCAGTACAACTCTCTGCTGTTTTCCGATAAATTCCTTATCTTCTTCTGATATGGCGTATTCTTCAACAGGCTTTCCGCCTTTCAGATGTTCTTCTACTATTTTTTCTACCTTATCTGGCTGTACCTTGACATATCTCGTCATTTTTCCGTCGTCTTCATAGACATCGACGATTGGTTCCAGATAACAGGTTCCGACACAGCCTGTAAAATCGATTTCTACATTTACGGCCTGTTTTTTGATCTGTTCTTCAAATGCGGCCTGGGTTTTCTTCGCACCGGTAGCGATACCGCAGCTTCCCTGTCCTATAATTACTTTCATCTTCGCACCTCCTAAGCTCTTTCTCTGATTTCAGCCAGGATCTGCACTACTTTATCTTTTGTTAGATTTCCGTAGGTCTCATCTCCATCGGCACTCTGAACCATCATGACAGGTGCAAGGGAACAGCATCCAAGACATGCAACGTTGTTCAGCGTAAATACGCCGTCTTCTGTCGTCTCGCCATCCTGAATACCAAGATATTCACAGACTGCCTCTTCGATCATCTCTGACCCGTTTACATGACAGGCAGTACCCTGACAAAGCATAATCAGATTCTTGCCGATCGGCTGCAATCTGAACTGGGCGTAGAAAGTGGCCACTCCGTAAATCTTAGCTGGTTTAATTCCTGTAGCTTCTGAAATATGGTTGATTGTGTCTATAGATAAGTATCCATAGATATCCTGCGCCTTCTGTAAAATTGTAATCAGACTGCCAGGAACTTTTGCGTACTTGTCCAGAACGGGCTGCAGTTCTTTGAACTGATCATTCTGGCATCCGCCACAGCAACATTTTTCACTCATTAATGTTTCCTCCTGCTTGCTATATTTTTCACTCCATAGAAACCATTCCGTCTCCGAAACTTACCTTCCATTATACTTACTTTCGTGAATAAAATCAATTGTTTTGTATAGTTATTTATTTGTCAAAGTCAGAGTTTCTGCGAATCTTTCATCAGGCGGAACCGCAACCCAGTTTCCTGTACATTAAAAAGCCGGCAGCTTTCCATAAAGTGCCGGTTTTGATTGAAATTTCCAGGATAGTTACCGCTCCCCTCCGCAAAGAGCAAGTGCAGTCATGACAAAAATCCTGATACCATAAGAAAGTGATTTTTCATTGATATTCAGGTTGGCGCTGTGCAGGGTTCCCGTCACTGTCTCCTCTTGACCGCAACCCAGCATGAACATGACCCCTGGCACTTCTTCCTGATAGTAAGCGAAGTCTTCCGAACCCATATGGGGCCGTTCAATGATATAAATATCATCCTCACTATCCAGTACGGCCTTAGCGGCTTCTATGGTGATCTTCGTCAGAGCCGGATCGTTGTTGACAGAAGGAAAACCAGGGATAAATTCGACCTCACAGTCTCCTCCCAAAGCCAAAGCAGTATGCTGCGCTATTTGATTCATCCTCTCCCGAATTCTTTCTTTGTCAGCTTTTTCAATACATCTGAGCATTCCCTTCATTTCCACACTGTCGGGAATTACATTGATTGCATCGCCTCCGCTGATCTGGCAGATGGATAGAACTGCCACATCAAAAGGATTGACGTTATGACTCAGAATGGAATCCATAGCTGTTATGATATGAGAAGCGATGACGATGGCATTGACTCCGCTTTCAGGTTCTGAGGAATGAGCTCCTTTTCCGCGTACCCGAATGACAAACTCGTCGTCCGTCGCTGATAAGTACCCTGCCTTGATGCCGATGGTTCCGGCGGGAAGTTCTGGAATCATGTGGAGACCAAAGATTCCCTCGACAGGCGGATTCTTTAGGGCGCCGTCATGGATAACACATTTAGCGCCTCCATTGGCCTCTTCCCCTGGCTGAAAGATAAATTTAATGGTACCGCAATACGCATCTTTTAGCTGGGCGGCAAGTTGTGCTGTTCCAAGGAGAATAGCCATATGCCCATCGTGACCGCAGGCGTGCATGATGCCGGCCCGCTCCGACTCAAAAGGCAGTCCCGTCTCTTCCAAAATCGGCAGAGCATCCATATCAGCCCGAAAGGCAATGGCAGGTCCCGGTTTTCCGCTTTCTAAAGCAGCCGTTACACCTGTGCCGCCGACGTTACGCTTCACTTCATACCCCATAGCCGTCAGCTTTTCTGCGATAAAGTCCGCAGTGTCAAACTCCTCAAAACTCAGCTCCGGACAGCGGTGGAGATGACGTCTCCACTGCACCACCTCTGGCATATTTTCTTCTGTCAGTTTCTTCACTTTCTCTCTCATATCCATCATATAAACATTTCCTTTTTACGGTACCGACTATAGTGTTTCAAGTCTTGCCAGCAGGCTCTCTGTGTTTTCACAATTGGCATAGATAAATTTAATTCCCTGCAAAGCTCTGTCATGACGTTCCTGACTCATGGCATTCATGGCGTCTTCAATCATATCCACTTCGTATCCCAAATCGGATAAGTCTCTGATTGAAGTGCTGACACACTGGTCGGTATAAAAGCCGACTACAATGGTCTTTTTGATGTGCAGATTTCTTAAAATACGGTCGATGGGCGTGCCGACACAGATGCCGGAGCAGGTTTTGTTGAGTATGATTTCTCCCTCCAGCGGTTTTGCTTCATCGCAGAACTGAGAAGCCAAACCTCCCGGCGGATAAAACATGCCGGCAGACGCGTGCAGTCTTCCCGTATCTCCTGCATCAGGCAGCAAGGACTGAATCCGTACGTGAATCGGTCTGATACCCTTTTCTCTGCATTTAAGGAGAATCTTCTCGATGTTCTTTAAGGATTTGTCCGTATTTTCTTCCAGTTGATTCAGAACCGGCAGCAGCGGTTCTACTTCAACGCCCATGGCCTTGTAACCCTCGACAAAATATTCCTTTGTTACACACTTCTGCGCGTCGATAATCACCAATGCAGTATCCTCTGCGCCAACTTCCATCGGTTTGTTGTAAACACCTGATGCCAACTGCTGATAATACTGTGCCGTAAACTCGTTTAATGCCTTGTTGTAGTCCATTTGTATCCTCCTGTAATTGTACCTTTCTCTGATAGAATAAATTTATTTGATATATATAAAGGATAGCAAATAACGTGCCAAAGATTTTTCCAGGTGTTTTAGGTATTTGCAGCTATGGGCATTATCATTGATTGCAACATATTGCAGCAAGTTCTTGCATTATTGCAAGAACTTGCAAATCTAAATATTTAACTTTTTACACTTGTAGTACAAGGTGCGCAGTGGAATGCCTAAATCGTTTGCAGCTTTGTTCTTATCTCCCTTATGGCGTGAAATAGCTTCTTCTATGCAGCGGGATTCTACCATTTCCAACGCTTCTTTCAAATTGTTAGGAAAGGTAAAGTTGGATTCTTTTTCTTGTGCTGTTTTTTTCCCGTTTCTCACATTTTCCCCACTGAGAGCGGACGCTATTTCAGCCTTCGTCAGAACGACGTCTTTCTCTTCCATATTAATCAAAGCACGGGACAGCACATTTTCCAGTTCCCGTACATTTCCATACCATTCTCTCTGCTGCAGCAAGTCGATTCCGTCAGGTTCAATTTCAGATATATTTCTATTATAAAACTCGTTATATTGATTCAATAGATATTCCGTAATCAGTCCGATGTCCTCTCTTCGCTCTCTAAGCGGCGGAATAAACAGAGGAAACACATTCAGTCTGTAATAAAGGTCTTCTCGAAAAGCTCCTTCTTCAATCATTTCCTCTAAAGGTTTGTTGGTAGCACAGATTATTCTGACATCAACCGGGACGGTTTCAGTCGATCCCACTGGCATCACTTCTTTTTCCTGCAGCACGCGCAGAAGCTTGACCTGCATCCGGGAGGAAATGTCTCCGATCTCATCGAGAAACAAGGTTCCTCTGTCAGCTTCCTGAAACAGTCCTCGCTTTCCTCCTCTGCGCGCACCGGTAAACGCCCCTTCTTTATATCCAAAGAGTTCGCTTTCCAGCAGTTCCTCCGGCAAGGAGGAGCAGTTGATTTTGATAAACTTTTCGTTTCTTCTTGGGCTGTTGTTATGTATAGCATTGGCAAAGATTTCCTTGCCAGTGCCGCTCTCTCCGCGAATCATGATAGTCGCCGGTGTCATTGCTGCAATCTTTGCTGTATTGACGACTTTCAGCAGTTCTTTATTTTTTCCGATGATGTCTTTAAAGCTGTACTTTACCTGGACCTTGCGCAGTTTCTGATTTAAACGATCCAGCTCCCTTTTCAGTCGGTTGATTTCAGAAAGATCGTGGTATACTACGATTTTTCCCGCCTGTCTATCATTGTGATATATGTACCGCTCGTCTTCCACAAGCTCTCTATTGCCTCGTTTGATCATCTTTTCGTAGTAAGGATTTCTGTATATGATTTCTCCCTCCACATTTTGTATGCAGATGGCATCTGACGCAGCGTCAAAGAGAGGTTTCACATCTAATATGATTTCTTCAATCCTGTTCCAAGACATAAATGACTCCTTTGCAACTTTTTGCATTGTCTTTTCCAAAAGAAAGGAGTTATCTCCTTATAACTCCTTATAAAAACCGTTTTTCAAGATGATTGTTCTTCCGTTTCAACTGATAAGGCGGCAGTTTCCTTTTCTGCCAGCGGCTCTGCTTCCTTTTTTTTACTAGACTTTTTAAAATCGATTTCCGTCACAAATAACGCCGAAATCATGATGACTGCTCCCAGATAGGATTTCACAGTCAAAACTTCACCTGCAAAGAAAAAGGCCACAACACCTGCAAACACAGGCTCTAATGTGAAAATAATACCGACATGGGCGGCTGTCGTATATTGCTGTGCGATCGCCTGCACGATGAAGGCCAGTCCTGTACAAAAGATTGAGAGAAAGGCTACGGAAGATGTGCGGCGAAGTCGGAAGATGTGGCTGCTCGAAGAGAAACGCAAGCACTAACATATACGCGCCCGTTACGCCCAACTGAAAAACCCCCAGTTGGAAGGCGTTTACCTTCTCATGGGACACCGCTTTTTCTGTTAAAATCAGATCGACAGCGTAAGCAACTGCACCCACAATGCAGAAAAAATCGCCTTTTAGATTACCCATATTAAAAGAAAAG
>ERZ791934.591-NODE-591-length-47051-cov-4.065644_pt1 | contig 47051 bp, 45 predicted proteins | sample MGYA00510125_ERZ791934 | MGnify/ENA primary metagenome ERZ791934 (study PRJEB30046, sample SAMN00993240) | human gut metagenome | study: EMG produced TPA metagenomics assembly of the A metagenome-wide association study of gut microbiota in type 2...
TGTAACAAGCAAAAAAATGAAAATGAAGGCGAAAAATGTTATCATGCGTTTGCCGTGCCATAAATATGATTTAATAAAATTTTTAATTTAGATGTTTCATTTTCCCTTTTAGTGGAATATTATTTATATAACGTTTAAACAAATATTTAATTGTTTAAGCCAAGCGAAAGGATGTGCAAGAAATGAAAGAGATACACCTGCCACACGATCACGGCAATAAGACTTCCGCTTTTATTCAAAACATGCCCTGCCAGGATGTCTTTGATAAGACTGCCGAAACCTTTGCTTTGATCAGCGATCCCACTCGGGTGAAAATCCTCTGGCTCCTGTGCCACACAGAAGATTGTGTTGCCAACATTGCCGCTGCCGTCGAGATGTCTTCTCCTGCCGTATCGCATCACTTAAGAGTACTGAAGCAGGCCGGACTTCTCACTTATCGAAAGTGCGGCAAAGAAGTGTATTACACTTTGGCCGATACAGACGAAGCCAGATTGGTACATCACATCGTAGACATCATATTCGATTTAAATTGTAAAGAGAGGTACTGACAATGAAAAAAACTTACAAACTGGAAAACTTGGATTGTGCAAACTGCGCAGCAAAGATGGAAACCGCTATTAACAAGATGGACGATGTGGAATCCTGTACCATCAGCTTCATGTCACAGAAGATGACAATCGAAGCTGCTGAAGACAAGTTCGAGTCGATTCTGGATGATGCGCAGAAGGCGATTAAAAAAGTAGACCGAGGCTGTAAAATTGTAAAATAAAAAACGAGTGCATAACGGAGCGTCGCTCCTATGCACTCATGTCACCCGCAAGGGGCGACTCTTCGCAAGGTACGTTCTTTGAAACATACGGAAATACGTCCTTTGGACGATATTTCCTATGTTATAAAAAAACTCCGTCCTGTATCAGGACGGAGATAAAATATCTGCGCTAAACCACCTGCTACAAAACATACCATCATATGTTCTTCCGATTACGGGGAAGGCCCGTCAGCGCTTACTCAGCCAATTGCGGCTTTTCGGCCCTGCAACTCGGGAGTGATCTTCGATAAACGTCTACCTTCGGCGCCGGGCTCTCACCATCCCCGGTTCGCTCCTGCCTTTTCGGCGTGAATCTACTGTCTCCGTCAAAGTCTTTGGTTTCTATTCAACTTTGCTTATGCAAGTATCTTACTACCAGCAGAAGTGGTTGTCAATATTTTTTTGTTTCAAATTACAAATATTTTTTCATTTATTTGTTTTCATTTCTAATTGCATTCTACGGCGCTATGATGCCATACGGCACGCAGAGCATGTTTCGCTGCTCTACGGCGGCAGTGCCCTGCCGGAAGACTTTGCCGCGGTAGGTGTCCGTTTCTCCAGCCTGCACCAGAGGCGTCGCAAAGTTGCTTCGAAATGCCAGATTTGCCAGAGTTTCTCCACCCGCCGTCCGGCAGCAGGCATCATAATATGCGTTGTGTAAAAGGCCTGTCACGCTGACCTGCGGCGGCACTTTTACGATGGCATGGTAACGAAACTGAAAAGCCTGTGCCGCAACCGCACCGGCTCCTTTGATGGCGTTGGTCTGCAGCGCTGCCGCCGGATTTCCTGAGGTGATGATGCAGACGGTAGAAAAAACACCGTGGAGCGAGAAATTGTAGCTGAGCATGCAGGCATAAACATTGCAATTGGCTTCTGTCTTACCTCTGAATGGATTTTTTTGATACAGGCTAATGTCCCGTAGCATGGCATTTTGATCGAAAAGATTCAGATAACCTCGTAACGTGTAGGGCGCTGCATTTTCCTTTACATCACAAACCGTCACAAAAGGATGTGCGTTGGGATTATACTTAAACGCTGCGCAGTTGTAAACCTGGTCCGTATAGGTCTTCATGTCCGCTGCAGTGACCTGTTCCAGTTCCGCATATTCACGAGGCTGCAGCGTAGTCAGTTTTTCAGAGAACATCCGCAGCAATTCCAGCGGCACGCTGTTGTCTTTGTGTTCCTGATCCAGATAAACCGGATCTGTCGGCGTAGTCGGAAGGAAGTAGATGCAGGCCTTGGTGTTGGCCAGGGTGTTGGTGCTGCCGTTAATCGTATAATTCCACCACAGTTCCAGATCCTGATAGGATAGGTCACTGCACGCACAGCTGCCCTTTGTCACGGTGAACTCACCCTCATATTCAACCCCGGCTGAAAGCCCCTTTGCCGAATACTCCAGCTTTTGGAAGACTGCGCTGCTGTCTGTGGCAAAGGCCCAGATAGAAACATGATACGGCGGAGTCGGCTTCTTGGACTTATCCGTAATGATGAATTTCACCTTTACTTTTACGTTCTGTATCTTGTCTGCGATGTAAACGGCTTCTGCCCCATCTCTCCTGGCATTGGTCCACTCCGGCGGGGATACGCTGCCATCACAAGTACGGCAGCGAACTGCGCTGGCCGTGAAATCATCAGGACTGTGCTGGAAGGACATGCTGGTAATAGATAGGGTGATCTCGCTGTCATCGTCGTCGTGGTCCGGTTTGTCCTTTCGCCTGTCCTTCATCTTCTCCGCGGCTTTACTTAAAATCCAGGTGAATAAGGTAATCAGTGACAAAAGCGTCAGGACGTCTTTCCCTGCCTCTGTCAGGCCGCCAGCCGCAGCGCCAGTCAGCGCCATACCTGCTCCAGCTGCAGCGCCGCCTGCAGCACCGGTCTTTTTGCCAACAAACCTTCCCATTTTGATCACATTGATCATCTTACGCTGCGGGGCGTCTGCAAGACACTTGGCAAAAATCTGTTCCGACAAGGTAAGTGCGGTAAACGCTGGGGCAAAGCTCTGCAGCAGTTCGCTGTCTTCAGCAATGGAGCAGATGACCGCCTGCTTCTGATTTTCTGTAAGTGTCGGTGTCAGATTTGCAGAGGCTTCGTAGTAGCTGACCAGTCCATCCCAGATGGACTCCGCCTTCCATTTTCTCATATCCGATACCGTCGGCTGCGTCCGATTACTGCGGTAGTCGTACCCTGTCTGCGGCAGGCTGTCCAGGGTCCGCTGTGCCAGCACCACGTCATCCTCGTCCAGATGAATCTGGCGGCAGGTCGTCAGCTCGGCAGGCTCCGGTGCAAAGGAAAATAACGCGATCAGACCGTCCTCAAAGATATAAGGATGATTTTCCAGAAAGCTGTCCGCATCGGCTTGTCCCAGCTTCTTGTCGAATACAGCTGCCGTAAACAGATATTGTTCACAGGTGAAGTCCATTTCAGGGTGCGCCGAGTCAAACCCGTTCCCCAAACGGAATCCTCCTCTTTGCTGTCTCTTCGCAAAGGAATGCGACGACGTCACCTGCGTGCCGTTAAAGAATGCCGTTACCTGGCCTGCGCCATAGGTGATCAAAACGTCTACCCACTGAAAGACGTCGTGAGCCGATCCCAGGCACATACTGACTGAACCCAACTGTAGGTTGAACTGCACCTTATTTCCATCCTCCTGCAAAAAGAGAATTACAGAATCTGCATCTTCTATATCACCGTTGGAAAAGATCACCTGGTTCTGTTTCTGCGAAGGTCTGAGATACATTTTGACATAGACAGAAAATTCACCGCTCTCAAATCCTCCCGGATTGATATCGCCTCCAGGGTTGACCGATGCGAACTTTCCCTTTGACGGCAGATAGACGGGAACCAGGTTCATGACCCCGCAGGAACCGTGGGGAGACGCCGTGGCGCCGTGATTACTGATATCAGGCATGTCTTCCTTTGAAAAGTCGATAAAGGCCAGCAGGCTGGTCATAGACGCACTGTCATAAACCGTTTCAAATACGTAATTTTTGTATTGCTCCGCCGTGAGAGCCGCGTTGTAACAGCGGAAGCTGCGCATATATCCGTGGAAACCATAACCCAGCCTGATCGGGCAGTTCTGTATCAGCGTCGCACCGCTGCAGGCAATTTCACCCGCCGGAAACCCGTTCAGCGCAAAGGAGACCTTGCTGCCGTTATAGCTTAACAGCAGATTGATCCATTGCTTCTTCCTCGGCAAAGGCCCCAGCGGCCGCACCGCCTTCTGCCCCGCCGCAGGATGATAGAAATAGAACATTTCGTTCTCGATGCCGATGCGAATCCCGTTCTCCTGGCTGATGATATCACTGCTGCCCCCTACTATGTAAATCCACACATCCAAAGTATATTGGCCCGCAGCCAGGCTGGCAATGTCTACACTCACATAGTTGCCTAAGGACTCTTTGTTGCTGATGCTCAGCGCATTACAGGCTTCTTTCACCATATTCTCTTTCATGGCGTTCTCCTTTCTCTTCCGCAAGGGATGCGACCAGCTCGTTCAGTTCCTCCTGGAACGGTGCGAGTTTCCTGTTCTTCTCTTCCTTGGCTGCCGCCTCAGCCTCTTTCATCGCTCTGTTCTGCGCCTTGAAGTCGCCGGCAAAGAAGCCGTCTGCGATCAAAAGTGCTTCATCCGCAAGCAGCAGGCTGTAGACCGTATCGTGATATTCCACCAGATGAAGTTCTTCAATGGTGTCCCTGCCGTATTCCATTTCCAGGATGCTGCCCCATGTGAGATCCTTCGCCATTTTCATCCCCTCTGTGGTCAGCAGGGGGTGATTTTCTGTCAGACGGATTTCATTTCCCCTGGCGGTCCTGATCAAAAACAGCCTCTCCTCAGGCCCCTGAATGAGATCTTCTACTTTACAGCTCCCGCCACGCGTTCTGACCTGCTCGCCCGGCCTGACCTCACAGACCATTTTTCTGCTGCCGCCTGCCATGGTGATGTACGTATCCTTTGCGAAACAGCCCCACAGGATATCGATCTTTGGAATCTTTGCATAGGACGGATCCTCGTGATCAAGATTATTGCTCTGGATGGTCAGAGGCACGCTGATTCCACTGTCTGTCATGATGTGCATGCGACAGTAAAACGTCAGCTGCGATGCGCCGGTCAGTGCTTTCTTTGCGATGGTGGTTTTCCAGTCTGTCGGAAACTCCCATGATAACGTCCGCCCGCTGACACTCAGGCTGATGGCGCTCATCTGAGACAGATTAAAGTTTGCAACTCCATTTTTCTCATTTTCTATATAGAAGTAAAATTCCTTGTTGCGGTCGATATACGGCGGCGTTTTAGGCGCAAATCCTTTACTAAAGGTGACGCTGCCCTTAAAAGGCATATGGATATTGATCTTCTCCGATGTCGTCGCCACGTTTTCGTAGTAGTAGTCCCAAAGTGAATCGTCCAGGACACCCTTCCGGTTATAGTAGATAGTGGTCTTCTGCCCTCCTGTATGGCGAACCGGCACAGGCGCCTCCACGGTCATGGACTCAACCAGAGTGCTGGCGCCGATGACTTTGAGGACATCAGACACGTCGGTTTTGCTCCTCAGCAAAATCCTCCCCTCTTCGTCCTGTTCCGTCCAGTAAAAGGTAGACGCAGCGAGAAAGCGGCGCTCCTGTTCTTTGATCAGGCATGCCGCCGGCACTTTGATGCCTCCGGCCAGATAGGATGAATCGTTATCATTGACAGCAAAACCGTCCACGCTTTTTTTGCTGGCCACGTCTGAGACGTCGCCGATGATGACGATGGACGGATTTTCCCGCGTCAGATCCATACAGGAGGTGCTCTCCAGCGTCGTTCGCGGATGAAAGTTCAGTGTACGGATATTCATTGCGTCGGTCAGCCCTGTGCCATCAGTTTCAGAGCCTTTCGATCCGCAGCCTCCGTCTGGGCATCCGCCTTTTTCTGCCATTTTCAGATCCTGGCAGCGCGTTTCCTGCAGCATCTGGTAGATCTGATGATACTTTTTCTTCAGTAACCCCTCTCCTCCCAGACGCCAGGTCACGTAATCGTAATCCAGACTGCTGGCTAAATTGTGCCTGATGGTTCCAGACCTCTTCTGATTCGCAGAAGTAATCTTCTGCGCCATTTGATAATACTGCTCCACGGTATCCCTCCTCACCATAATTTACAGATAATTATTAATTTTCTTTCATTATATCACTATCTTTTCTATATTTCTAGTTGGCAAGAGGGTTTGACAAACCTGCAGCCAGCCATTAAAATGAAAGCAAAAGAAAGAGTGAGACGGCTTGGACAAGTTAACATGCTGAGTAATCGAAACGGAGGTTTCTATGAACGAAATATTAGAGTTTACAAATAGAGGAGACTTTAGGAAATGGCTGAGCGAAAATTGTCAATCCGACGCTGGCGTCTGGCTTCTATTTGGCAAAGCAGGCGGGCCGAAAACCATCAAGGCAAAAGAGGCTCTGGAAGAAGCCCTCTGTTTTGGTTGGATTGACGGCCAGATGCAAAGCCTCGACGATAAGACCTACAAGAAATATTTTTCTCAGCGCAGAGAAAACAGCAAGTGGTCAGAGAAAAATAAAGGAATCGTCAAGCAGTTGGAGCAGCAGGGAATTATGACGGACTACGGCAGAAGCAAGATAGAAGAAGCCAAGAAAAACGGTCAGTGGGATGCACCCAAGGTTCCGACGATTACAGAGGAACAAATTGCCTCTCTGGCTGCTATCTTAAAAGATTTTGAGCCTGCTTATACCAACTTCCAAGGGATGTCTCCGTCAGTAAAAAAGACCTACACGCGGGCATACTTTGACGCAAAGACAGATGCCGGCAGGCAAAAACGCCTGGCCTGGATGGTCGACCGCCTCAATCAGAACCTGAAGCCGATGTAAAGATATATGGAGGTAACTTTATGAAAAAGATAACAGTTCTATTTATCTCGCTTATCATCATGGCGAGTTTGACAGCCTGCGCAAATGCTGACAATCCTGCACCTGACATAGCAGATGAAGATAAATTGACCATAAAAATGGAATTTGATAAAGACTATGATGATGCAGACCCCTTTGTAAATGAAAAATTGTTTACTGTATCCGAAGATATGGAGACTTTAATCGCTGAAGGAACGTTGAATTTAGACGGCGAAAGCGTGATTTTGGAAGTAAAAAACAACAAGACAAAGGAAATCTTATGGAGCAGCACATGGGACAAAGAGGTGCAGTCAGACACCTTTTCCATTTCACTGAAAAAGGTAAAAAGCGATGTGGAATATGTCGTATGTCTCACAGGGAAAAAAATAAACCATGCTGCGGTAGAAATTACTTTTGACAGTAACTTGGTACAGGAAAGAGAGAAGCCTTTACAATAAGTTCGATTTCCCAAAATAAAATGGAACGGCGCAAAGCAGTGTATTCTCACCGCTTTGCGCCGTTTTAGCCAGTCACCTGTCTTGGTGCAATAGTCCTTTTTTAAAATCTCTGTTTTACCTCTTCGATGGCTTTTTCCATGATCTTCTCTGCATCGAAGCCTTCGATATCTAAAGCTTCTGCTTTGATCAGCTCCGTTTCCGGAATACCGAACATATCTGCCACGCCACACATATAGTCGTAGCCGAAATTCTTATCACCGATAAAACCGCCGGCCGTGGTGATGTACACCAGGGACTTGCCCTCGCAGAGTCCGACAAAGCCAGTGTTCGTCGCTTTGAAGGTCAGATCCGCCACCATGATGTTCTCCACGTACACTTTCAAGATGGACGCAAAGGACAGATCCCAATACGGCGTCCCCACTACGATGTAATCCGCCTCTTGGAACTGCTTGGCAAAATCGAACATCGGATGATTCCAGTCTTTGCGTTCTACATATTTGTCACGCTCAATAATCCGTTCCTTGGTCAGCGGTTCCACTTTTCCCTTTCGCAGCACCACGGTTTCCAGTGTCACTTCCGGGTTCTTCTTCAAGAACTGGTCTATGTATGTCGTGCACAGTCTCTTTGTTCTTGACGCATGGGTACTGATACATGCATCGATAAATAAAAGCTTTTCCATTTTTCAAATTCTCCTCTTTTCATAATGATATGTCATAAATTCCGGATGACAGCTGACGTTCAGCTGATCACAGGTTTTGCAGTTAAAAATGTCCGGCGCTTCCTCCGGGGTTAAATAAGTAAATCCGAATTTCTCGAAGAACTTCGGCGCCTTTGCCACCAGATAAATGCGTTCTCCTCCCATTTCAGAAATTCGTTTCAGCGCAGTCTGTATCAGCAGAGTTCCGATGTCGCATCCTCTGAGATCTTCTCTCACGGCGATATCTCCGATGACAAACTCACCGCCTTTGTGTTCGATAGAGATGCCGCCCAGGAGATGGCCCGCTTCATCTTCTGCCCGCCAGCAGGTGATCATGGCCGGCGGCGCGTCGCCTTCGATATGAATCTCAAGTCCTGCTTCTTGAAACAGCGGTGCCAGCTCCATATATCTGCCCGTTTCTATGACTCTTACTTCGCCTGTATTCATGGTACTGCCCCCGCGCTCTATTCTATAGCGCCCAGTAGCGCTTTTAATTCTTTCACTTCTGCAGCGGTCAGGGTAATGCCCTTTCCCATTTTCTCGTGTTCCGGCGCCCAGTCTCTCAGGTCATACTTGGGCTGCGCTCCGTTCCAGCTGACCAGGTTCAGTTCCTTGCGCCAGCCTCTGGCATTCTCCGATAAAACGCCCAATTCCTCTACAATCTCGTATTTAATATCTGCCATCTGTCATTACCTCCAAATATCATTATGATAAAAATTCTGTATTTATATTGTACACTTTTATGGTCAGTTGTAAACTAGTTTCTCCCCTGCCTATAAACCGTCCGACAAGTCCATGATATTATAGCACTCTTTATTTCTTATAACTGGCAATTTTCTCCGCCAGCTCGGACAAATATTCCCAGCGATCCATCTTCTCCATCAGCCGTCCTTCGAGTTCTTCCTTCTCCTCTGTCAGCTTGGCTAACCTCGGAAAGTCGGTGGCATTCTGCAGCATCTCTGTTTCTGTCTCAGCGATACGATTCTCCAAAGCCGCGATGTCCTCGTCGATGGTCTCGTATTCTCTCTGCTCCTTGTAAGAGAACTTCGGCTTTTGTGGTCGCTGCTGCGTTCTCGTTCGCTCCGCGCCAGCAGACTTTCCTTTGAGCCGCTGCGCCTGCTTTTCCTGCGCCTGCTCTTCCCGCCGTTTGATTTCATAGTCGCTGTAGCCGCCGTTATATTCTTTCATATGCCCCTGGCCTTGAAAGGCAAAGGTTTTTCTCGTCACTCTATCCAAGAAATACCGATCGTGGGAGCAGACAATGACCGCCCCGCTGAAATCGTCCAAATAGTCTTCCAAAATGGTCAGGGTTTCGATGTCCAAATCGTTGGTCGGCTCGTCCAAAATCAACACATTTGGCGCCGTCATAAGGATACTGAGAAGGTATAGTCTCCGCTTTTCACCTCCCGACAATCTGCCGATTTCCACCGAATGCATTTGCGGCGGAAATAAAAAACGTTCCAACATCTGTGAGGCAGAAAAACTGCCCTCCGATGTCTTGATATTGTCAGAGATATCCGCAATGTATTTAATGACCCTTGAGGTTTCATCAAGAGCCTGATTTTCCTGTGAGAAGTATCCGATATTCACAGTATCGCCTATTACAACCTGCCCGCTGTCAGGTTTTATCCGTCCCATAATCGTATTTAATAAAGTGGACTTACCGCAGCCATTAGGACCGATGATGCCGATCCGATCGTTTCGCAGCAACGTATAGCTGAAATCAGAGAACAAAACCTTCTCGCCATAGGCCTTGCTGAGGGAATCGATTTCTATGATCTTCTTCCCAAGACGACTGGATATGGTATTCAGTTCCAGAGAAGTCTCATCAACTACCAGTTTGTTATCTTCAAGCTCCTGAAACCGCTGTATCCTTCCCTTTGCCTTGGTTGTCCTGGCCTGCGCGCCGCGCCTGATCCAGGCCAGCTCCTTTTTGTAGATAGCCTGCCGCTTTCTCTCGCTGGCCAGCTGCATTTCTTTACGAGCCCCTTTGGTCTCCAAATAATAGTCGTAGTTACCGTCATAGCTGTACAATTTGCCGCCGTCTATTTCGGCGATACGGCCTGTTACTCTGTCCAGGAAATAGCGGTCGTGAGTAATCATAAAAATAGCCCCACGGTAGCCGATCAAAAATTCTTCCAGCCAAATTATGATATCGTTATCCATATGGTTGGTCGGCTCGTCCAAGATTAGAAGGTTGCTTTCTGCCGTCAGTACGGCTGCCATAGCGACCCGCTTTCTCTGCCCGCCAGAAAGTTCTCCCATCTTCTGGTCAAAATCAGCGATGCCCAGTTTTGTCAGCATTGACTGGCACTGATAGAATTCAAAATGAGGGCTGATGGTTTCCAGATATCTGACAGCCTGATCCATGACGCTCAAGTTCTCGTCAAAATCCGGGTTTTGCGGCAGATAAGCGCTGCGCAGTTCCTTTCCCTTAGTTATGACACCGCCTTCCGGCTCTATCGCTCCAGCGATGATTTTCAGCAGGGTGGATTTTCCGCTGCCGTTGACGCCAATCAGCCCGATCTTGTCATCATCGTTAATGGTCAGGTCGATGCTGGTGAGCAGCGGTTTTTCGGTATAACTTTTCTTTATTTTTTCAGCTGTCAGTAAAATCATAAATTGATTTATCTCCTTGTTTAGAATACTTGTCTGTTTCTCTTGATCCGTTAAAACAGTACTAATTTACGGATTACAGGTTCTACGCTGTCTTTAAGCACAGTTATAAAGGTCAATTCTATCACTGCAGTTTATAAGTATACCAAAACCTGCGTTCTTTTTCAATGTTTCCTTTCGGCCAGGTACAGAGAATATGATCGTGGAAATGTCGTTCCAGATTTCAAGACCGACGCTTCTGGGCAGAAAGTGAAAGATTCCCTCAGTTACCGCAAAATGAGGCCGCCGAATAGGTATTGCGCGTTCCCTTCCATTCGCCGATCACGTTCTAAGTGTGTCAGTCCATAAAGGTCATAAATTTACTCTCTGGCAGACTCTGCAAGAAGAATGATATTTATTGCTAGGGGAGGGGGGTATATGTCGTCTTCTTTTACAATAAGGTTATGCTTTTTGTGCCATCTTAACAAGTTTAGCGTAACAGTTTTTGAGACGATCACCTTTGACGACCAAAAATGCCCTCTTTCCGCATAAAAATAACCGGCAGAATACGTCTCCGGTTATTTTTTCTTGAGTTGACAGTCGCATTTCTTTTAGAATTCTTTCAAAAAATAACTTTCATGTCAGGATACCCCCTGGTAAACTGTCTTATCATCGATTCTGTTACGCAAGATCATGAAAAACCGATCAAAAAGTACAACCTCATTGTAAAGGTTCTCTGCTGGACTTCCTTTAGCGCTATCTCATATCCCGCCATCTGCCCTCTGGCAGATTTCATCAATCTTCGCCTGCACCGCTTCAGGCAGGGCATCGACCAGGGGGCCTTCGAGGATCTGCCGCACCCGCCGGTTTGCAATCTCGATGCTGTCCCGCTTCTCATAAGTTGTCGCCCGCAGTTTTGGTGGAAACATCTTCGAGTAATAGAGTTCATCGGGATTGCGGAAATTCTTTATGGAAGACTTGTGTGCCAGGAAAGTTCCGCCCGGACCCTCTGCTTTGATATCCTCAGTCAAATCTGTATCCTCGCCGATACGAATGCCTTTAGAAATCCGCAGGCATCGCCTGGCGATTTCATCCTCCGTCAGAATCATTTCTAAGCTGACTGCCATGCCATTATCCGTCGTACCGATCCCGTCGATCAAATCGGCTCTGCCCAGATAAGTCGGCATGGTCTCAAAGCTGCCTCCGCCGGTGACTGCACAAGGCAGGCCGTAGAACCTGGCCATCTCTGTACCGCCTAGGCTGACCAGTGCCGCTTCTCCGCTTTTGACGTACTCGCCGGTGATCGGATCTGCCGCCCCGGATGCCACCCCGTAGATCAGCGGCCAGCCCGGCTTGATGGTTTCGAAAAGTACGACGGCAGACAGCACTTCTGCATTGATCTGACAGATAGTTGAGAAGATAGAGGCTGGCGAAGTCATGCCAATCATCGGCATAGGATAGATGTTAATCGGAACATCGTAATCCGCCAGCTCCAGATAAGCGTCCAACATGTTCTTGTCCTGGGTCAACGGTGATACAGGGCAGTAGAGCACGGAAGCAATTTTACGCGCTCTGATTTTCTCATCGCTGCCGAGAATCGCCCGTAAGATCTCAATGGCAAACTTTGACTCATAGGGACTTGCGAGTTCAAACTGTACGTGTTTTGATGTTCCCTCTATAATGGCTGCCATCTCATGGAGACAATGGGTTTTTTCTGGTACGTCGCCAGCGCTGCAGCCAGTCCAGCAGGCGGCGCCGGTCTCCGCATGCTGAAAAATCCTGCCCACGTTGACCACGTCCGCTTTCGTAGATTCCCGCCGCTGCCCGGTATAGGGATCGTAGATGTTGGTAGTGATACCGCTCATCAGATGGCGGCTTTCCTTTGACGGCAGCGGGTAGTCGTAATGCGGGTTTCGCCCGCCCAGAACAAATTGCTTTGGCGCGGCAGCAAGAGCCCTTTGCACCATCTCTTCCGTAAAATAGACGATTCTGCGTTTCTCATCGATGGAAGCCCCCGCCTCTTTTAAGGCAAAGAAGGCTTTGTCACTTTTGATCCAGACGCCTGTCTGTGATAAAAGCTCCATGGTTCTCTGGTGAACCAGATATTTTTCTTCCTCTGTAAATACCTTGATTTCTATCTGCATAGCAAGTCTCCTTCACGCTTTATAATCGCTGCAAGTTCAGCCTGCACGTCCGCTGGCAAAGGCTCTGGCCGATGTTTGGCTAGAATCTCCTTGGCAAGCTCCCTGGCCCGCTGCGGCATATCCTTGGCGCCGTCCTTTTGCCATTTCTCGCGCATCTGCCTGTCGATCAAAGCAGTAGTCGAAATCTCATCGCGCATGTGGGCCAGTGTATGTCTCTGACTCAGGTAATTGCCTGCCGGTCCTACGGCTTTAATTACGGAGAGCGCCAGAGCATCTTCGTCTACCATAACTTCTTTTTCCGTTCTCTTGAACATGCGCACAAATTCTGCATCCATGAGGAACTGTTCATAGCTGATGGCCATACCCATGTCGATCATGCCCAGGCCGTAAACCAGATCCACACCGGCCAGCACCGGCATCAGTCCTGTCAGAGTCTTTTCGTGGCCGATCTGCACATCCATCACTTTACTGTCCGCCTATGTGCCTCCCACTTTCGTCACTATATCGTAGTATTTGCCCATCTGCGCTACCATGGCCCCGAACATGCCGTGTTCCGGCGCGCCCACTGGCGACGTCGCTTTCCTCATGTCCATGACAGTTGTCGAACTGCCGTAAATCACCGGGTTGCCTTCGTGAATCAACTGGGTCAATACAATGCCCGCCAAGATTTCCGCATTTGTCACTACAAAAGTGCCTGTCAGTGTGGCAGGTGTCGTTCCGCCTGCCAAGCCCATGGACAGAATGCTGATGGGCAGGCTTGCCTTTGCCGTCTCAATAATGACCTGGGAAGCGCCGTCGTGAATTTCCAAGGGACTATTGGGGCACATGCACAGAGTAAAGAAAGGGCGTTCCTGCAGCTTCTGCAGGCTGCCTGCAATGGCAATACCCATATCGATAATCGCCTTGGCGTTGTGACCGTTCTCTGCATCGAGAATGGCGTGTTTCGTCGTATTTTTAAAAATAGCTTCCGCCTCGTAAAAGTCCTTCAATGGACCAGGCGCGTCCTGAGCAGCTACCGCCGTGGTAAAGGCGTTGATTTCCGGAATTGCATCGCAGAAGCGGGCAAAATTCTCTAAGTCCTCTGTGTCTGTATCGCGGACTTCTCCCGTTTCGAGATCGAACATCTGCAGCCCCGTGCCAAAACTGGTAAAGGAAACGGTTCCGTCACCGAGAACAAAATCGTCCTTAGGGTGACGTCCGCACATGGTGAAGGTCCCCGGCGTCACCTCGATAGCCCACTCGACCAGTTCTCTCCGAAACTTGACCATGTTGCTTTCCCAATCTACATCACAGCCTGCTTCTTCATAGATTTTTTTCGCCTCTGTTCCAAAGATGCGAACACCGTACTGTCCCATCAGATCCATAGTAGCGTTGTGAATGGTCACGATGCCCTGGTCTGTCAGCAGGCGGTAGCCGCGGGTCTCTTTACTGAATTGAAAGCTCATTTTTTCACCTCCTGAAGGCCTGCCTTCTCTTTAAATCTTTCTACCGAGTTAATTTTAATTCCCAGCAGTCTGCTGATTCTAAACTTGGCTTCAATCCCTTTGGCGCTCTTGTCAGCCGGCATTGGATAAGCGATATTAAGATCCTCTCTGATATCTCTCATCACAGAACAGTCGGCAAGGTCCGTTGTCTCTACGCCTAATTTTTCTGCTACATATTTCTTAGCCTCAGGCAGTCGCATCCCTTTTGTCAGCTGCATACGAAGTACCAGATCTCCGGCGCTGCGAATGCCGCCCATGCATACGGCGATTTCCTGTGTGGCGTCATTGGCAAATGGATCGCCCGAGCCTATCTACAATCCGTCTATCTTGGCAATCTCTACCATGGCCTTGGCCGCCTTTGATACCACATCCGTGGGCGGTACATAGGCCATCGGTGTGCCGCCTACACCCATGCCCACATTGACGTGAACCGGAATCTGCGCGACCGCAGAACAGGCTTTGACGAAGGTTACCGCTCTGGCGATGTTCCAGGCAAAAGACTTGTTAGAGTTGGTGTTGACTACCGGACCGAAGATATTAGCGCCCGCTTTTTCCGCCAGCTTCACCTGCTTATGAGGGTAAAGCCCTGCCAGCCGAACGCCGTCGTACTTGAGGCCGCCGTGCATGCCCATGACGAACTCTCCTGCCATACCGATTTCGATGCCAAAGTCAGGATGTTTTTCTTTGATCTTCTCTATCGCTATGAGGGCCGCCAGAAAATCCGCATCTCCCGACGCGCCGCTGGTATCGAAGTTCATGCCGTCTGCACCGGCTGCAATCATACCCTCTGCAATATACAGCAAATCTTTCACAGCATGGTTCACGGCTTCTTCCTGGGCGGCCTGTGCTTCTTCTACCTTTCCTAAAGGCAGCAATTCCGACCAGTTGTCTACCGGACCATCAGGCTTTGTGTATCTGCCCAGATCCGGCATACCGCCGTAGAGGACGGGAATGACGTTCTGCGCCTGGGCGATTTCCATCACCTTGGCCTCGTCGTGCAGAATTGGTTTCACCGTCTTATAACTGTAATCGATATTGCCGATGTCCACCGAATCCAGTCCTAAAATTCTCTCATTGACCAAAGCGGCTGCGGTCCGATCCATAGGCACGTGAGCCTGATAATTCAGCTTAAAGCAGCCGGAATCCGAAGTGGAAACCACTTCCATCCCTCTTTTGACGCCTACCACGTTGCCTTCCATGGTGATAATCTCAAAGAGGCGTGCTTTTTCCTCCTGACTGAGACCTTCAATCTTTCCCCGTTTCATTGCGTCGCTGACGCCCTCTTCTATATCACGGCGAATTTCTTCCGCGGACATGTAGATGCCGCTGCCGTCACCCATCCGTGTAAAATAGCTGGTGTTTTGTTCCATATTATAACCTCCTGTCGATGATTCATATATTATCGCAAATCCTGTGCCAACATGGGCAGCCACCGTAAATCCACAGTTTGCAGTCAATGGTTCTGGAATTATTCTCAATTTTGCGAAATATTTTTATAGCTGATGAAAGGAAATCGCTGTATACTCTTAGAAAATAGGCTTTCTCACCATTTGCGAATCATTCTCATTTTCTCAAGTGCTTTCTGTCGGATGGCAGAGGTACCGGCGTTTTAGACAGAGCAAACTTGCGAAAAGTTTCATCTGCATTCAAGAAAGGGGTATAGAATGGGTTATTTATACGAAATTCAGACAGAGGTACAGCATTTTGCTGAGGTCATTTCCGAGGCCCTTAGCGTGGAAACAGAAATCATAGATGAGAACATGGCCGTGGTAGGCAGTACCAGTTACAATGCTTTAGACTACGAAGCCAGACAGTCCTATCCTACGGAGTGGAGCAATTCCAACGCCCAGATTTCCAAGCATTTGTTTGAGACCAAAAGACCCTTGGTTCTGGCAGACCCAGGCATAAATCCCCTTTGCCGTGACTGCACCGAAAGGAATCAATGTTATTATAAGGCCGGCCTCTACTATCCGATTCTGCTAAAAGGCACTTGTTACGGCGTCATCAGCCTGGTAGCTTTTAACGAGCAGCAGCGGGAAAACATCATGAAAAACAGCTTTTCTTTTATGAAGTTTACCAGAAAAATGGCAGAAATTCTCGCGTCTAAAGTACAGGAACTGATTGTGAGGGAAGAACTGAGCAGCACCAATGAATACCTGAAGACCATCATTTCCTCTGTTCACGAAGGAATCATTGCCTGTAATCCCGAAGGAATCATCACTTGCTTTAACGTGACAGCTGAAGAAAAGCTGGGGATTGAAAGCGGCGCCGCCCTGGGACGGCAGATTTCAGAAATCGTGCCGGAATCACTTTTGTCAGCTGCTTTGAAGAGTCAAAGGTCGATCTATGAGAACAGCGTGGAATACCATAATGCAGAAGGCACGGCGGTACACCTGGTCTCTAACATTACGCTGGTTAAGAAAGAAGGCCGGCTTTTGGGTGCGGTAGAATCCTTTAATACCGATGAAAGCTTGTTCCGCATCGCCCACAGACTGCTGAACACAGACACCTCCGCCTCCTTTCAAAAAATCATCGGAGACAGTCTCGTGATGAGAGAAGCCAAGGGACGAGCCAGCGCTATTGCGAAGAGCCCATCTACCGTATTGATTACCGGGGAAAGCGGTACAGGAAAGGAGTTGTTTGCTCGCGCCATCCATAACTCCAGCCTGCGCAGTGAAAACCCCTTTATTCCTGTCAACTGCAGTGCGATTCCAGACCCTTTGTTAGAAAGCGAACTGTTCGGTTATGACGGCGGCGCTTTTACTGGCGCCAAAGCCTCCGGCAAACCGGGTATTTTTGAAATGGCAGAGAAGGGTACCATCTTCCTGGATGAAATCGGAGACATGCCCTTAAACCTGCAGGTCAAGCTGCTGCGGGTTTTACAAGAAAAGGCAGTTCAGCATGTAGGCGGCACCAAAAACATCGACATAGACGTGCGGGTTATTGCCGCTACAAATCAAAATCTAATGGCCAAAATAGAAAAAGGAGAATTCCGCAAAGACCTTTTTTACCGTCTTAACGTCATTCCCCTTGTGATTCCATCTCTGCGTGAACGCAGTCAGGACATTCCGGCTCTAGCCGCCTTTCTGTGTGATAAGTATGCGCCCATCTTAAACCGAAGGATTACAGGTATTTCAGAAGAGGCGCTCAGAATCCTCTGTGAATATCAGTGGCCGGGCAACGTCAGAGAGCTGGAAAACGCCATCGAATATGCCATCAACTACACCTTTGACGGCGAGGTTATCACAGCCGGCAGTTTGCCGGCCTGGCTTTCACAGCAAACCAATCCGTCATCGCCCCTGTCCATCGAGAAGATGTCTGAAAGAGAAAAAATCAAAAGCCTCTTGATCATCTCCGGCACTTCCTTGGAGGCCAAAAAGCAGATTGCAGAAATTCTGGGCGTCAGCTTGGCTACTCTGTATCGAAAAATCAAAAAGTATGACCTTTAAGGTGTTATGGTGTCTAATTACCTTCAGTTGACAAAGGGATACATGGTCTGACAGTCATCCCTTTGCGCTGGTGGCGGTGTCAGCTTCAGGTCATTGTACTACCAGTAAAGGTATTTTATTTTCTTAAATGTCATTGCGACTGTCTTTCAATGATCCTGCGCAGCCGGCCGCTGAGCATCAGCGCCAGAGCCATTTTCAGCAGATCTGGAATGATAAAGGGAACCACGCACCAGCCCAGCACCGCGCTGAGCCCAATCGGGCCGACAGTCCTCGCATAGACGACCATGAACCAAGCCGTACCAAAGGCAAAGTAAACCGTCATAGCCAGAATCATAGACAAGACCAGGACCCATGTCTTTCTACCGATCAGCTTCTCCATGCCCCACATGGCAAGGCCGGAAAAAAGGAAGCCGATGATGTAACCTCCTGTAGTTCCAAAGAGAATTCCAAGACCCCCTGTGAAGCCAGAGAAAACGGGAATCCCTACCGCTCCAAGGAGAATAAAGATCAGGATTGCAAAGGTCCCCCGTTTGCCACCCAGCACGCCTACGGTCAGAAACAGGCCAAAGGTCTGCAAGGTAAAAGGCACTGCCGTAGGTATAGCAATCCAGGAGCAGACTGCCATCAAAACTGCAAAGATCGCAATGCATACCATATCATAAGTTTTCATTTTGTTGCTTGTCATCGTTGTCATATATATCTTCCTCGCTTTTCTATTGTTAATGGAAGTATACAACAGGCGCTCTCATTCGTCAACCTATTTTTTGTATAAGGGTGACAACTCTTAATTCTAAAATGATAATGTCTTAAGTAAGCGAAAAGGAAAATGTCCCGAGACGACGTCCCGTTACAATGACCAGTGCATGGATGCATGAAAATAAAATAGCGCGCCTTCATTTTTCAAAAAAGCAGGGCATAATGGCACAAAATGCTGCCTAGGCCTGGATTTCCGCCTGCATTTTTGATTTTTTTAAGTATATCTGCGCGACTCCCTTTGCAAATGCCCTTGAATCAGCCAGATTTGTCACCTTTGCGCAAGAAGGACCACGGAATTCGAAAATGAAGGCGGATTGGTTTACAATAATCAAAAAATGTGCCGATAACAAGCAGAAAAATGAAAATGCAGGCGGAAGATGGTTTCATGCCCTTGCAGTAGAAAATGTCCCAGGGGTGTCTTCACAAATCCCATCGACTAATTGTAAAGCTCCTGGCGATTACTTTATTTTTTCATCCCCAGCAATGCTTCCAGTCCTTCTGCAAAGATCCAGGTCATCTTTTCCAGACTATCGATGGAAAGGAATTCATTGGCTTCATGAGCCAGTTCCTCCTCATAAGGGAACAGCGGTCCAAAAGCCACTGCGTTCGGAATCGCTCTGGCGTAAGTCGCTCCGCCGATGGTAAAGGCTTCATTCTCCTCATCCCTCGTCACCCTGCGATACACCTCCATCAGCTTCCCGACAAAGTCGGAATCCGGTTCCGTATAGACGGGCGGAAGATAGTCCTTTTCTGCATAAACAAACCCCGCCTCATCGCAAGTCTTTTCGACAGCCTGTTTGATGGTCTCTTTCGGCAGGGAAGCAGGATAACGCAAATTTGCTTCTAAAACGGCAGTATTTTCCTCATACCGAAGAACACCGATATTAAATGTGGTTTTTCCTGAAAGCTGGTCCTCAAATCCGCAGCCGAATTTTTCTGCGTTGTAATCCATGCCGATGTATCTATTATATTTATCAACCAAATCGCCCAACGACAATGTACAGTCTAGGCTTGCAAGGCTCTTCATCAGCACGCTGATGGCATTCAGTCCCTTTTCTGGCGACATGGCGTGGGTACTTTTCCCCTGTGCTGTCACTTCGATTACGCTGCCGTTCCGCGTTGTCGTAACACCTTCAAAAGTGTTTAACGCCGCTGCGATTTCTTCCGCTCGATTCGGCGGACAATTCAGGTCGCAGCCTGCCTTTCCCGCCACTACATTTCTTCCGCTGCCGCCATAAAGACCGTCCACCTTTACTTCCGCCGACTTATCGTCCAATAACGATATTTTTAGATCAAAATCGACAAGACCCTTTTCACAGTAAATGAGCGGAAAATAACCGTCGGGAACGATGGAATAATCCGGCAGTTTTTCCGCCTGGGACTTGTAATAGTTGATGCCGCCCCATCCCTCTTCCTCATTGGTGCCTACAATCATCCGCAGGCAAGTCCCGGCAGGAATCTTTCCTTCGTCCATCAAATATTTCATAGCGTAAAGACTGCTGATCAGAGGTCCTTTGTCATCACCTGTTCCTCTGCCGTAAATAGCGCCGTCTTTCACCACCGCGTCAAAAGGGTCTGTCTCCCAGCCCTCGCCAGCTGGTACCACGTCTTCGTGAGCCAGAACCCCGATCATAAACGGCCCGTCTCCAGCAGTAATCTCACCTGCATAACCGTCAAAATCTTTGGTCTCCATTCCCATGACTTCCGCTCTGTCCAAAATCCATTTTAAACCCCGATCCACTTCTTTGCCAAATGGTTGTCCGCTGTCGGCATCTTCAGAATAAACGGTTGGGATATTTACCAAATCAATGATGTCAGATACCATCGCCGCTCTATTTTCTTCTATAAATTCATGAATTGTCATATGAAATCCTCCTCTTCCACTTTCTTGTCATTATAAGGTTCCTGCGGCTTCCTTTCCTTGTATTAATTATAAATTCGAACTTCTGTATTTAAAATTATTACAATGCATTGATTCCTCGCTTTCGCTATAATGAAGCTACAAAATTCGAAATTACGCGAGGTGGAAAAATGTTAAAATTTGAATTACAGAAGGCGGCTGATAAGCTGATCAACGAGATCTTTGCAGTAAAGAAAGGTGAAACGGTGGTTATCACGGCTGACACCATGTCAGACGAAGGTCTGGTAGACGCTGTTGCTGCCAGTGTCTACAGTGTAGGCGGATTCCCGATGGTGATTACCATCGCTACTCCAGGCGGAGTGGGAAAAGCGGCTGATCCCGATATCCCGGTAGACGCGCTGACCGGCGCCCTCCTCGGCGCCGACGTCTGGGTTGAGTTCAACCATCAGTGGATGCTTTATTCGACACCATTTGAAATCGCAATGGAAAAAAATCCAAAGCTGCGGTACATGTGTCTTGTGGACTTCTCACAGGAACTTTTAATCAGAACCGTGGGAAATGTAGAAACACCGCAGCTGCAGATTTTTATGGCAGCCTTTGCCCAGAGACATATCGATGCCAAAGAAATGAGAGTTACTACTCCTGCCGGAACAGACGTCAGCTTTGAACTGGACCCTAATCATCTAGTCTGCAACGACTGCGGAAATGCTACGGTACCTGGCATGCACATGCTGACAGGCCAGCTGAACATCGTTCCCCGCTTTGGCACCATCAACGGAAAGATTGTTTTCGACGGAACGATCACGCCGCCATTCGGCAAAGTACCGTCACAGCCAGTGGTATTGACCGTAGAGAACAGCAAAATTGTCAAGTTTGAAGGCGGCCCGGAAGCGGCAGAGTATGAAAAATACTTAAAATCCTTTGATGATGAAGGCATGTTTAAGATGGCGCATATCGCCTACGGTTTCAATCCGGGCGCTAAACTGACCGGAAACGTAGTAGAAGACGAAAGAGTCTGGGGATGCACAGAATGGGGCATCGGTTATGTCAGCCCGATCGACGCGCCGCCTGTCGGCCAGGATGCAAAGTCCCACACCGACGGTATCTGTTTAAACTCAACAGTATGGCTGGACGGCAAGCTGATTATGGAAGAAGGCGTAGTCGTCGATGCGGAGCTGGCCGCACTTTCACCAGTGAAATAAGGTTTGCATTTGTTTCTGTAAGACAAAACGGCGCAAAGGTTTTTTTAACCTCCCTTGCGCCGTTTTTCTTCCTTTGAAGGAAGCGTTTATCAGTCATAACTACAGCTGTATCACTTGCAAATCGTCCGGCACATATAACGCGCCGCTGAAATAGGCCGCCCCCTCTTTGCTGTACAGCTCCTTTCGTTTCAAGATGTTCTGGTCTTCCGTATGGTAAAGAATCAAGTTCTTCACCTGCAATTTCTCTGCCAACTGACAGGCATCTTTGACTGTAGAATGGTGTTTTTCGTATGGATGAAAGATTTCCGACTGGCTGGAAAGGCAGAAGGCTTCGTGGAGCAGCCAAGTGCTATTTTCCGCATATTGACGGTTGTAAGGGTTATACGGTTCGTCTCCACAACAGGTTAATTTTTCAACATCATCGTAATACATGGTGAAACCGTACTGCTTTGCTTTGGTCGAGCGAATATCAAAGAATACAATCTTACACCCCAGAATGTTGTGTGTTTCCCCGTCAGATACGGGAATCAGATGGACCCTTTGACCGATAAACCTAGTCTGCTTTTCTGGCAGCAGCATGTGGGCCATCTGATCAATCAGCCCAATCAGTTCGTCATGGGCGTAGAGGTTCACTTCTCCTGGATACTTATTTCCGTTCATATTCTGGCAAATAAAGCGCAGCAGCCAGATGATCCCCATCAGATGATCGATATGTTTATGGGTGATGAAAATATCTTTGATGTCCTTCCAATCTATGTCCGCCCTCGCCAGCTGTCGCAGAATCGTATTGCCTCCGCCGCCGTCTACCAAAAAGTGACGCTGTCCTTCGCTTAGAACGAAACAGGTGTTATAGCATTCTGTGACCATGGCATTTCCGGTTCCGAGCATGGTAAGTTTCATATATAGCCGCCTTTCCATTTTGTTTTGACTCCATTTTACCACAGTTCCTCTGCCATTTAAAGCGGAGCAAAGCTCTTCTGGATTTCTATTATATCTCCTTTATGACCTTGGCTGGTACGCCTGCAGCAATGGTTCTTGCTGGAATATTTCTATTTACAACTGCGCCAGCGGCTATAATCGCGCCATCTCCAATGGTCACGCCTGGAAGTATGGTGACATTAGATCCAAGCCAGACATCATTCCCGATGAATACCGGCGAAGGGTGCAGATCCTGTCTTTTATCCGGATCAAAATCGTGATTCAGTGTAACAATCGTTCCATGGTGACCAATTAAAACTCTGTCTCCAATGGTGATTCCCCCTTGATCCTGAAACGTACAGCCTGCGTTGAGGAAAACATTCTCTCCCAGATGAATGTTTTTACCACAGTCGGTATAAAAGGGAGGGATCAACCTTAATGTCTCATTGACTGGCTGACCGCAAAGCTGAGCAAATAACTGCCGCAGCTCATTCGGTCCATGATATCCGCTGTTTATCTGCGCTGTGATTTTCAATGCCTCCTGTGACAAATAGCTGCAATACGCCAGCTCCTCAGAGGGCGCTGTAATTCTATTCCCACTATTTACATAATCCAAAAAATCATTTAATTCCATTCATGTTCTCCTAAAATCAGACTTGCGCCTGAGGTTTTACAGCCCTGCCGGCTGGTTCAGTTTCTCTACGAAATCACCCATTGCGTCTGCGATGGCCAGCTGCTGCGGACATACCGCCTCACAGCTTTTGCAGCCGATACATGCATTTGGCCGCCTTTCTTCTGGCAGCGCGTCTACGGCCATATGGGTAATCAAGCCGTTGGCAAAGCGGGTCTCATTGTACAGAGACAGTAAAACCGGAATATCCAGCTGCTGCGGGCAGTGCGCCGTACAGTAGCGGCAGGCGGTGCATGGCAGAATATCCAGCATGCTGTCAGCCACTTCCGTCAAAGCCGTCATCTCCTGCTCTGTAAGGGGTTTTTCCGCTTCAAAGCTCTTGACGTTCTCCTTCATCTGTTCCAAATTGGACATGCCGGAAAGCACCATTTTGACGCTGCCCACGGACTGGAGGAAACGGAAGGCCCAGGCCGGTACGCTTTCCTCTGGACGCAGAGCGGCAAGCTTTGCTGCGTTCTCATCAGAGAGCTTTGTCAGAGCGCCGCCGCGGAGAGGCTCCATGACCCACACCGGAATCTGGTATTGATCGAGCAGTTCCACCTTCGCCTTGGCATCCTGCAGCTTCCAATCCAGATAATTGAGCTGGATCTGGCAGAACTCCATCTCCTTGCCGTAGACCTTCAGGAATTTCTCCATGGTATCGTAGCGGCCGTGAGCAGAAAAACCCAGGTGACGGATTCTTCCCGCCTTCTTCTGTGCGAGAAGATAATCCATGATGCCGTATTTTTCGTCCATATAAGGGTCGACGTTTTTCTCATAGATATTATGGAGCAGGTAAAAGTCAAAATAATCCACACCGCACTTTGCCAGCTGCTCTTCAAAGATTGCCTCTACCTTATCCATATTGGAAAGATCATAGCCCGGGAACTTGTCGGCCAGATAATAGCTTTCTCTCGGATATTGACTTAGGACTTTGCCCATGACCACTTCTGACTGGCCGTCGTGATAACCGTAAGCCGTGTCAAAATAATTGATACCGTGTTCTATGGCATAGGCAACCATCTCGGCAGTCTGTTTCTCGTCTATCGATCCGTTCGGGTCCCCCGCTGTCGTCGGCAGACGCATGGCTCCAAACCCAAGCGCCGATAGCTCTATGTCCTGAAATTCTTTATAAATCATTTTCTACCTCCTTAAGCCAGCCTTCTACTGCCTCCTCTGCACGGCTACCGCCGTTTCCGTAAAGATCAAGGCCAGCGAGAATCTTCGCTCCGTCAGCCAGTTTCTCCATATCTCGCTGGATGTGCGCCATTCCGCCTCCTCCATGAGTGCAGAACGGCACGACAGTTTTTCCTGCAAAGTCATGGCCTTCCAGGAAAGTCGCCACTGGCGGCGCCATGGTACTCCACCAATTAGGCGTTCCAACATAAATCACGTCATAGGGCGTAACGTCGATATCTGTCGCCAGATCAGGACGATAACCCGCCCCAATTTCTTTCTTTGCCTGTTTTACCACCGCATCATAATCTGCGGGATAAGCCTCTGCCGGCAAAATTTCAAAGAGCGTCCCTTTCGTCTTTTCGCAGATTATTTCTGCAATTTTCCGCGTGTTTGCGGAATGGGTGTAATACACCACCAAGCTATTTTGTTTCATAAGTACCTCCTATTTACCAAAGACTGTCACTGCCTCTTTCATATTATCAATAATTTTGACACCGAAGGGACACCGCTTCTCACAGGCTCCGCAGCCTGTGCATTCCGACGCAACCTGTTCCAATGCGCTGTAATGCTCCCTTACCGTTTCTGGAACCGTCCCCTGTGCCTTTGTCAAATTTAGAAATTTGGTCACAGAAGCCACATCGATACCCACTGGGCACGGCGCACAATGACCGCAATACATACAATGTCCTTCCCAGCTGATGTTCGGCATCAGTGCAAAGGCTGCTGCATAATCCTTTTCCTTTTCCGCCGCAGTCTCATAGGCTGCGCTGATCTCCAGTTCTTTCAAAGTGTGTGCGCCTGAAAGGACGGTAGCCACAGCTGGCCTGGTCAATGCGTAGTGAATACACTGATTTACTGTCAGGGCAACGCCTGCAGGGGACATGGAAGCATCCAGCAGATCTCCGCCGCCAAAGGCTTTCATCACCGTAATGCCGACGCCTTTTTGCTCACACAGCTCATACAGACTTTCTCTGTCCGGGTCGATATTGATATGCTGTGACTGATAATTTTTGTCATCCCACAGGTCGTTGCAGTCTTCGCTGGCTGGCTGCAGGTCATAGCACGGATTGATGCTGAACATGAGCACCTCGATCAATCCACTTTCTACAGCGGCCTTTGATACCAAAGGATTATGACTGCTCATACCGATATGTCTGATCTTTCCCGCTGCTTTAAGTTCTTTGGCGTATTCCATCACCGGACCTTGAGAGACTTCCTGCCAGTCCTCCATGGAATCCACATAGTGAATCATGCCCACGTCTATGTAGTCAGTTTCAAGGCGCGCCAGCAGATCTTCGAAACTGCCTTTTACCTCTTCAATCTTTCTCGTCCGCTGATACTGATCGGTTTTCCATGTGGTGCACAGGTGCGCCTGCAGAATGAACTTATCCCTGCGGCCCGCCAGCGCTTTTCCCAGGCGGTTTCGCAGATTGGGATCTGGCGTATAGAAATCCAGATAGTTAATCTGAAGGTCTTCCGCCTTATCTAAAAGCAGCGGCGTCAAAGTGCCGTCGTGATCGACAAAACCTTCGCAGCCCAAACTGATCTCACTGACTTGTAAGCCCGTTTTCCCTAAATTTCTGTATTTCATCTTTTCTCCTTTTCTTCAAAAAACGATTGCCGATATAGCCGATACTGGCAAAGAGCACCATGACAGCGATGTAATCAAAGATCAAGAACACCAGCGGCCTGTTAAAATCAAAGAACACATACTCGATGCGCAGAAACATTTTCTGCCACAGCTGCTGCGAATCAGCGGCAAAGATGCCCAATGCCGAAACGATGGCAAGCCCCATGCCGACGGAAACGCGGCTGATTTTATCTTGGATGCGGCCAGCTGACAGACCGAAATGGTATCCCAGATGTACCGCCATCAGTGCATATCCCCAGGAAGTAGAGAACATATGGAGTTTCCTCGCAAACATCGACGCGGGCAGATCCAGGAAGGCAAAGACCTCCGTTGACAGCAGGATTCCGCTTACCATCATGCCGGACATGGCCAGGAGCAGCAAAAGATTGATAACGGTGTAAAAAATCCGCGCCGGTCCGTACTTTCCCTTGAACAAATTTTTGTACCACCTGAGGTTCAGCCCGTTATGCACTGCGAAAAGCGCAAAGAGTGCGACACCCAGCCACTCATGGACACGGTTTCCCGTAATGTGAAATGCCATCAAGGCCAGAAATAAAGCAACCATGGACAGGTCAATACATACTTTGATTCTTTTCTTATTCATCTATCTGATCTCCTTTCCGCTGTAGGCCCAAAATCATAAGCGGTTCAGCCATTCCCTCACTTCATCGCCAGCGGAAGGCACATCGTCCTGATAGATATGCAGGCCCTCTGCCACATTGGCCTGCGGCTGCGCTTCTTCAATCGCTGCAATCGCATCCGAGAATCCGCTGCCGCCGCTGGTACAGAAAGGGATGATGGTTTTGCCGGATAAATCGTATTCCTCCAAAAAGCTGTACACCGCCATCGGCATATCAAACCACCAGTTTGGAAATCCCAGATAGATGGTGTCATAGCTTTCCATGTCTTCCACGTGAGAAGCTAATGTTGGCCGGACGCCTTGGCTGCCTTCACTCTGTGCAGAATCGACAAATCCATCATAGTCGTCAGTCTGATATTTGTCTTCCATCTCGATAAAGAACAAATCGCCGCCTGTCTCTTCCTCGATCATATCGGCAATGATCTTGGTGTTTCCCTCGTGCTGACCGTCTACGACCTGGACACTGGCTGAGGCTACGGCATCTACGTTATCCTCCTCCTGAAAATTGCCGACCCTGGAGAAGTAGGCGATGAGAACCTTCCCATCTTTCTTTGGGCTTTGTTTCTGTGTCTGCTCCTGTTGGTTATCGTTTCCCGAAGGCTCCGCCTGCTGGACGCAGCCTGCAAATCCAATAGCCATCGCAGCAATCAATATGCTGAATAGTATTTTTTTCATGATTATCTTCCTTTCATGTATAGACCTTATCACTTGAAGTGGACTCCAAGTCAAGGGTTATTTGCAAATTATTAAAAGTTTATTTTACGCGGCTTACCTGTATCTCACCAGATAACGTCTCAATCTGATCGGCCCCCGACACCGCTTCTCCAAGTGCATACAGGCCGCTTGCGCCCCCACATTTCCCATAAAAAAGCACCACATTACCCCAAGGGGCATAATATGCCAGGACTCCGGCGGGACCTTCAGCAAGGGGTGCATCACTGGTATCCAGTTCGTTTGGCGAGTAGAAAATTTTTTCATTATTGCTGTAATTTTCTACCTGAATTGAAAGGGGCAGCTGTTCATACAGTGCCTTTGCGGCAATACTGTCATTGAGCTGAAATACGATGTTCTCTCCTGCTGTTCCCTCTACTCGAATCTGTAGCGCATCAGTGACGTTTTCTTCTGATTGCCAAGTCTGATTTGCACTGGTATCATCAGAATCCTGTTTGGAATTGCCGCTGCAGGAGAAAAGCAAAAGCAGCAACGTGCCACACAGGAGAAGGGATATTATTTTTTTCATGAGTTTTGTCCTCCTCTTATATCCTCATGTTAGTAGTTTCATTTTAGCATCATACTTTCCACTTAGCAAATACTCATATCAAATACCCTTCCATACTTTACAGGCATATTTAACTATGATATACTCACAGAAACACATGAAAAAAAACCTATTTTATGGTTAACTTCCCAAACAAATTTTGAAAGGAGATTCATCAGATGGAGTTTCGCGTACTACAATATTTTTTAGCTGTAGCAAGGGAGCAGAGTATTTCCGGCGCAGCGGAAGTCCTGCATCTCTCTCAGCCCACCCTTTCCAGGCAGCTCAAAGATTTAGAAGAAGAGCTTGGAAAGCGGCTCTTTATCAGAGGGAACCGCAAGATTACTTTGACAGAAGAAGGCATGCTTCTCCGCAAGCGGGCAGAAGAAATTACAGAACTGATGCGAAAAACAGAAAGCGAAATCGCGCAGTCAGAGGACACCATCGCCGGCGACATTACCATCGGTGCAGCGGAAGCAAGGCCGGTGCGCTTTCTAGTGCAGATTGCCCGGACGCTGCAAAGCCAATATCCTCTCATTCGGCTTCACGTCATCAGCGGTGACCGTACTGCAGTGATGGAACATCTTAGTAAGGGGCTTATAGACTTCGCGCTCCTTCACGGCGACGTCGATTCTGCTCAATTTGAATCTCGTCCCGTACCTTTTCAGCACATCTGGGGTATTCTCATGCGCAAGGATTCGCCTCTGGCAGAGAAAGAAGCTGTTACAGAAGAAGACTTATACGGTCAGCCCATGATTCTTTCCAGACAGATTTATCAGAGCCCGGACTTCCAGGAAGCATTAAAAAACGGCGGCAGGTCTATTAACGTAGTCGCCACTTATAATCTCTTATATAATGGTTCACTAATGGTAGAAGAAGGCATGGGTTACGCGCTGTGCTTTGACCAGCTGATCAATACCACCGGCAACAGCCAGTTGTGCTTCAGACCCTTGGTGCCAGAATCTCAAGTAGGTATGTCATTGATCTGGAAAAAATACCAGGTTTTTTCCAAAGCGGCACAGGCTTTTTTGCAGAAAGTAAAAGAAACGACATAAAGACTGGTATTGCCACTTTCCCTTAACAAAAGCGCCACAAAAACGTTAAATGTTCTTCGCATATTTATCACAAAAGATTGCTATACTAAGAGTGTCAAAAGGATACAGGGTTACGAGATAATTTCTTTTGAACGTTCTTTCTTAATTAAATAAAATATCGCAGCTAAAAGGCCTCATCTGACGATGAGGCCTTTTGGTGTATTGCGGCGGCTGCCCCCTTTGTGTTATGATGATAGAAATATGAAAGAATAGAGGTGTTAGACATGGACAGTGCCTTGCTTTTAAGAACCAAGTTCGACCGCGGTGACAGCCTTTCAGATGCAGAAATACAGACACTGCTGACCGAATCAAAACTCGTTGAAAAGCTGACTAAGGATTACCAGGAGGATAGGTTCTTCTGCCTTTTCCGTCTCATGGCACTTTCAGAGATTCCCTATGCGCAAAGGCTGCCCTATACACAGAAAGTTCTTGCTTTTGTTTCTGATCATCTTGCCCTGCAAGAAGGCTTTTCCTATACGGGTGACGTGAACTACATCGTACCCTGCTATAACGCTATGCTGCTGGAGGCATTCACACGTCTGGGGAAAGCAGATTCGCAAGACGTGCAGAACGCCCTGGGCTGGATTAAGGAATACCAGGTCTTTGATCGCAATCAACAGACACGATGGAAGTACGACGGAATCTGCAAGCACGGCGGCTGCATGAAAGCTACGCCTTGTTATATCGGTATCGGCAAAACCGTGCGCGCTTTGCTCACCTATGCTGCCTTCACCGATCACTCTGACAGGATTGTGGAAGAGATGATCTCTAAGGGCACAGAGTACATGCTTCGGCACCACATGTATCAGCGTCTGTCAAACGGTGCGCCAATCAGTGCCCACATCACCGACATCATGTATCCTCAGGCCTACATGCTCTCTGCTGTGGATCTGGTTTACATTGCGGGGGAGGCCGATTTGTGGACAGATTCCCGCACACAGGAACTGAAGGAGCTGCTGCGCAGTAAATCTTGTGAGGAAGGCGGCTGGAAAATCGACTACATTTACAGTCACAAAGGCTACAAGGCCTTTGATACTAGAAGAAAAACGTCCGACTGGATCAGCTACATATTTCAGCAGGAAGGTCTTTGAAACATGCGGAAATTCGTTCTGCAGACAATATTTCCTACATAATTAAAACCACCAGTTGAACTGTAATGTCATTAAGTTAAGACAACCTAAACAAAAACTTCGTATCAATCTTTAATGATGCGAAGTTTTTTCTTGACATCATTAAGGAATTGTGCGGCCACTTTTATCAGGTATTCCCTTTTTAGCGGATAAAAGTGGCCCTTGTAAGTAGGACGCATCAAACCTATTTACAAGGAGGAGCCCATGAACACGAAAGATGTAGTTTCGAAATTTGACTCCCTGATAAACCGTCTGGAGCAGTCAAAAGAAAAGTTCAGCATCCATCCTGAAAAGGACTTTTCACGAAACAGGAAGATTTCCTTTGGATTCATTGTACGCTCAATTTTATCATTTGGCGGAAGCACGCTTACAAATGAACTTCTCAGAATGGGGAAATACTCGCCTGATTCCCCCTCGCCCTCTGCTTTCATCCAGCAAAGAAGCAAGATATCCCATACCGCCTTTACTAAACTGTTCCACATGGGCAATCTCGCATTTGATCAGGATCTGCGCTACAAAGGATACCGCCTCATGGCTGTTGACGGAAGCCATGTCCAGGTCCCGAACAATCCCGATGATCCGGACTCCTATGTGAAATGCACCGAGAACGAACGGCCGCATAACGAGTTCCATCTGAACGCAATGATGGATATCCTGCAGGGGATTTATACCGATGCAGTCATCCAGAAGTACCGTACCCAGAATGAGGACAGGGCACTGATCGAAATGGCTGAGCGCTCACAAAACGCAGATTCCATTGCAATCTGCGACCGGGGATATGAATCTTACAACAATATGGCACATCTGCAAATTTGTGGCTGGAAATATATCATGCGGATAAAAGAACCGGGCCGTTATGGTATCGCCAGTGGGCTTCAACTGCCAGATTGTGACGAATATGACCTCCCGATCCATCTATCCCTTACGAGAAGAAAGAACAGGGAAACCAAAGAACTGCTTAAGGACAGGAATCGTTATCGCTATATTCCGGGCAGTGTGGGTTTTGATTATCTTCCATCAAAAAATAAACATGGCGATCCTGTATGTTTTTTTACTTTGGACTTCAGGGTCGTCAGGATACAAACCGGTGACGGGCTGTATGAATTACTGGTTACAAACCTTCCTGCATCAGATTTTCCCACAGAAGAATTGAGAAAGCTTTATGCTTTGAGGTGGGGGATAGAGACTTCCTTTAGGGATTTGAAATACATAGTGGGCATGCTGAAATTCCATTCAAGGAAAAGTGATTTTGTGACACAGGAAATATATGCGAACCTTATCATGTATAACCTGACGCAGATCATTGCCGGCTGTGTGCAGGTCCCGTCAAAGAAGAGAAAATATGAATACAAGGTTCGGTTTTCAGCTACCGTAAACATAGCACGGAGCCTTTTGCTCAAGGATGTCTCACCGCCAGATGCTGAAACATTACTGCGTAGGATGATAACACCTGTTCGGCCAAACAGGAGCTATTCACGCAAGCCGAGAACTAAGGCCCGGATACAATTCGTCTATAGGATATCATAAAATCTGTATTATGGTACAGGAAATGAGGCAGATTAAGCTTCTGCCTGTTTGCCATACAAAAAAACAGATAAAACATAGAGGGTAGTGTAAAATCCTGTCTACCCCCTATATTTGTGTTCGCTTCTTTCTTTAAAGATATTTAACTTAATGACATTACAGTTGAACTGGTGGTTTTATCATGCCTATGCGCAAATATGTTTATACGAGTGACTTTCCCAGATCTTTGCATGCCTGCTGTGCCTCGTCGTCAGGCGCTTCGTTGCAGATGACACATTCATGGGCGATGACAGCTTCGTCATCGATACAGCGGTCTTCCCAGCAGCGCATCCATTCGCCGTCTCCCCAGCCGTAGGAGCCAAACAACCCTATTTTCTTGCCCTTGAGCTTTTTTTCGCACTGTTCGAACATCGGCGCAAATTCATCTTCTTCCAGTTCCTCCGCACCCATGGACGGGCAGCCAAAAGCAACTGCATCGTATTGATCCATCAGATCTGCAGAAAACTCTGCCGCTTGAAAGCTGGTGACATCTCCTCCGCCGCCTTTCGCCCCCGCCGCAACCTGCTGCGCCATCTGTTCTGTATTACCAGTCCCACTCCAATATACAACTGCAATTTTACTCATGATTCATACCTCTTTTCTTTCATTCTATATAGCAACTGTAAGCTGCCCAATCGTCTTTCCCTGATGAAAAAGACGTTTATAAACTTCTTTACACTTATCAAATTTAGCAAATAATCGAACCGCTTCACATTCATTGCAGTACACTTTCCAACAACCGCTGCACTTGCTGTTTCTGCCTGCATTTTCGATAAATCCAATCACATCGCCTAAAGGATAACCTAAGAAAATACCAATCTCGTGGGGAAACTCTCCTTCTTTTCCAAAGCGGGTCTGCAGCACGGCAATCGCCTCGTCAGCTGAGAATCCTTCGTAACCAAAGTATCTGAGAAAAGTGTGGACCCCCTTCTGCGCTAGATCTGCCCGCAGCTTTTTTTCCCGATAGACGTAAATCAGCGCACTATGGTCGTATTTTCTCAATACTGCAACAGAAACTCCTTTTTCCCGCAGGTTTTGGTTCAGCTCATCGATGTACGCATACAATTGTGCATCTGAATCATACATATAGTTAAATAAATTGGCCGTTTTCAATGACGCCAAAGTCGGAGCGCAATGCTCAATCAAATAGTTTTCCACAATTCCGCCTTTCTCTCCCTTAGTTAGTCGATGCTAACTTCGTAGTCCATAGGAGGCGGGCATACGGTATGCCCGCCCAAAGACTACACATTTGTTAATTAAAATCACTTAAGGAGAATCTATAATCCGCCACACTTAGTTAGCTTAAACTAACTATACTATCATCGCCCTCTTTTGTCAATGTCTTTTTTGGTAAAAGAAGGACTGCCAGGCCATTTTTGCGTAACCGACATCTTCCTGCGGGTACCCTGTTACGCATTTCTTCTCCTCCGCATCATTCCTGATTAACTTTTTCATGCCTTTGTACCATTTTTGCGTAACTGATGTCCCTCCTCAGGCGTACACAAAAAGCGGGAGCTAGCAGCCCCCGCTTCTAAAGAAAAATTGCAGAATCAGTTCAGTTTATCCTGCGGTCTTTTAATCATCTTTGCTAAGATAACATATAGTGCTGCAGCTATGATGATGCCTTGTGCGAAAGGTACGCCGTAAGGAATTAATTTGATGACCGCATAACCACAGAGCCACGATATGATGCCAATCCAGTTGAAACCGTCGGGCATCCTGTAGTTTTCCGGTTTACCCCTGCCGATAATCCAATAATCGGCCAGGATAACGCCCATGGTCGGCAGCAGCGCATCGCCTAATATGTATAAAAAGTCCTCAAAATGATCGGCCAGGCCGAACACCGCGCAGACAGTGCCGATGAGTCCAGCGACCATAGTCGCTACCGCTCTCTTATTCTCAGCAAGGTTAAACATCAGAACGGCATTGATGCCGCCGGAATAGGCATTGGTCGTATTGGTGGTCCAGGTTGCCGAAATCAGTACCAGCATACCGAGAATTGGAATTCCAATTTCGCAGAACACCAAAGTGATATCGTACTGCTGTGCGACTCTAGTCATGATTGCACCCAGAACAACCATCAAAACACCTGCAGGCGCTACTCCCAGCGAACTTGAGATGATCGTGTCTTTTCTCGTTCTCTGATATCTGGTGATATCAGAAGCCGCAAGGCATCCAGCCGCCATAAAGCTGACGGTTAATACGATTCCATCAATGAAAGACATGGATGGAACCGCCGGATTGACGGATAACTGCTGCGTTCCATATTTATTGAGCGCCATGATGCAGCCTACGATGGTTACGATGAACAGCGCCGGTACTGCTACTTTGTTCAGCTTGTCCAGTGCATTAATGCCGTAAACTGCCGTAACCAGCATAATCAGCCCCCAAATAACCATGGATATAACCGGGGATACACTGATATGGAAAAACTGATCAATCAGGTTAGAAAACGCATCTCCGCAGACGCTGGTCTGCACAGCGAACCAGCCGATCATAGAGATAAAGATCAGTGTACTGATGATGAACCTTGCTCCTTTTTTGCCAAAGCCGCCGATAGCCGTTACGCAGGTAGGCACACCCAGATCGCTTCCCATGATGCCCATCAGACAGAACAGCACGATGACAATTAAGTAGCCAACAACACCAGAAAGAATGGCATTTGTCAGTGACATGCTTTCTGCCAGAATGCCTCCAAGCAGCAGGCTTGGTACACAAATCATGATGCCGGCCTGAATCAGTGCGACGTCGATCCAATTTTTTCGCTCTTCCATAGGCACTTTCTCAAGAGTCGTCGTCTCTATATTGCTGCCTTTTTTTTTCTTCTCGTCCATAGGTCTCCTCCAATGTGATTTTTCTAAATTATACAAATTTTCGAAGGAAACCACTTTATTATAATTTTAAAATAACAATAGTTTTTTTAAAATTATTTCAATCACAGTTTTTCGTTAATCAGCGTCCGCAGTTTTACTGCTACTGCCACGGTTTCATGAAATTTAACGTTATCGTTCTCCATGCCGAGGGCGGACTTTACTTTGTTCACTCGATAGCGAATCGTGTTTTCATGCTGATTCATTTCACGAGCGGCTGCCTGAAAGTTGCCTGAATGGGCCACATAAGACTCCATGGTCATCAATATCTCTTTTAAATTTTCCACGGAAGCCTTTTGTCTGATGGCATCCACATAGGCTCTGTAAAAGTCGTGGGCTTCCTGTGTATCCTTGACAGTCAAAAGGAGCTGCAATACAGAAAGGGGATCGTAGTTCTGCGATGACATGTTCATAGTTTTCGCCGTCTCCAAAGCTCTCTTGGCTTCTTCTAAAGCTTTGCCGATATCTTTTCGGTTGTAGATCCGGCTGTAGCCCATGACAGGTTTACTGACAAATTCTTTGATGCGGATAGACGCAACATCCGAACGCCGGCGCAATGACTTCTCGTCTTCATCACTTAAAATAAAAATTTGCTGATTATTGCTCCGCACATAGATGTCGTTCTTCTGTTTGAGATAATAAAAATGAAGTTCAACTTGAGCAATATCTGAGTTGAAGTCTCCTTCCACCTCGATGACGCGCAGAAATTTTTTCATGTTGGGATTAATACTGTAGAGAATCTCCATCTTCTCGCTGGCAAGGACATTTCCATACATTATTTTTTCAATTTTCAAGGTGTTAATGGCATTTAAATTATCGATAGAAATATACTTATTAACGGTGTCTATGATTGCCGCATAGGGAATATCTTCTGGAATCAAAACAATCGGAAAATTATTCTGATCGCAGGATTGTAGAATATCGTCTGACAAAACGTAAAGCATATCGTCCGTTACCACAAAGAGACCAGAACACTCCGTTTTAATCAAAGTATCTAAATACTCGTAAATATTCTCCGTCTCGTACTTAAACTGGTCGAGACAGGTAATAAACACATCCCCTTCTGCTATGATATCTCTGTCGACAAGGTTTTTGTTGCAGGGACAGTCGAAGACAGAGATTCTTTTAATCTTTTTGTTCAGACCTCTGCTGCCTGCCAAAACTTTCGATTCGTCAAACATTGCATTTTTCAAAATTTCTTTTAAAGATACAAACATTTTTTACCTCATTCACAAATAATTACTATAATTTTCATTAATTCTTAACTTGTATAAAGTCTAATACAGGTGTAAACTATATTCAAGAAGGAAGTGATATAAATATGAAATTTGATATGCACTGCCATACAAAGGCTGGCTCAATCGATTCGAAAATTTCCATCGAAAGGTATATTGAGCTGCTGCAGGAAAAAGGCTTTGATGGCATGCTGGTCACAGACCATGATTCATATAAAGGATATAGGTATTGGCAGCAGAACAAGGCCGAGATGCCTGATGATTTTGTCGTACTGATGGGTGTTGAGTACGATACGAAAGACGCCGGACATTTTCTCGTCATCATGCCCGACGAGCTCTGTCTCAGAGTCCTGCAGATCCGCGGCATGTCCGTAGAGATGCTGGAGCGAATTGTACATCACTTTGGCGGAATTCTCGGTCCGGCCCATCCATTTGGCGCCCGCAGTTCCAGCGCCATGTTTTTTAACAAAATGCGCAAGAACCCGCAGTTAGTCAGAAAGTTTGATTTTTTGGAAGGCTTCAATACTTGTGAAACCGTCCATGCAAATCAGGTTGCCCAGCTGCTGGCAAAAAAATACGGCAAGCAGTGTTTCGGCGGCTCTGATTCTCACAAAGAAGAATATGTAGGAATGGCCTTTACCGAGTTTGACCGCGATATCACCTGTAACAACGATTTGATCGAGTGTGTGCAGGAAGAAGGCATCGCGGCCTTTGGCGGAATAGAAAGAACATTTCTGCGTAAACACAAAAAGAGAAACTCTTTCGCTGCCACTTGGGGATTCAAAGCCTATAATCGCGGTCTGGGATTCATCTATTCCCCTTATAGACAGCACAGAATCAAGAAATTAGCCTTGCACCACAGTTAATATTTTGATAAAATATGACTTGCAAAGCGATAGTATTTGGCTCGACCTTTGTTCACAAAGGCCGAGCTTTTTTAGTAAATTAAGGAGAAAGTCAAATGAACGAATCAAACATCAAGCCTAACGGACTAGCCCTGCTTCCAATTTTAGTCTTTCTGATTCTCTTTTTAGGAACGGGAATCGTGCTGAAAGACTTCTACACCATGCCAGCGGTAGTAGGGTTTCTCATCGCACTGATCGTTGCCTTTGCACAGACCAAAGGTAGATCATTTAACGAGAAATTATCTATCGTCGCAAAAGGCGTAGGCGACGACAACATCATCACCATGTGCCTGATTTTCCTGGCCGCCGGCGCTTTTTCCGGCTCCGTCACTGCCGCCGGCGGCGCAGACAGTACGGTCAATCTGGGACTGTCACTGCTTCCGCCCAGCATCGCAGTTATTGGACTCTTCGTTATAGGCTGCTTCATCTCCATCTCCATGGGAACTTCGGTTGGAACCATCACCGCACTCGTTCCTATCGCCGTGGGCATCGCTGACAAGACCGGTTTCGCCATGGCCATCTGTGTCGGCGCAGTGGTTTCAGGCGCCATGTTCGGAGACAACCTATCCATGATTTCTGACACCACCATCGCTGCAGTCAGAACCCAGGGCTGCGAAATGAAGGACAAGTTCAAGCGGAACTTCCTCATCGTCCTGCCGGCGGCCATTGTGACCATCGTCGTCCTTTTTTTCCTGACCCGCGGATCTGAATTCAAAATGAAAGACGATTTAGACTATAACATTTTGCAGGTCATTCCGTATCTATTGGTATTGATTACTGCAATCATCGGCATCAACGTATTCATCGTTTTGATCAGCGGTACGGTACTTTCTGTTATCGTCGGAATTGCCACTGGGGCCATGGCTCCTTCCGCAGTCTTCACTTCCATCGGTACAGGTGTTACCAACATGTACGACATCACGGTCATTTCCATCCTGGTAGCGGCGATCAGCGCTTTGGTCAAGCAAAACGGAGGCTTCGCCTTTATCTTGGAGAAGATACATAACCACGTACACACCTACAAAGGTGCAGAATTCGGTGTAGCAGCCCTGATCTCCCTGGTAGACGCTGCCACGGCCAACAACACGGTCGCCATCGTCATCGCAGGTCCGATCGCCAAGGAAATCAGCGAGGACTACGACATCGAACCGTCCAGGAGCGCATCCCTTTTGGACATGTTTGCCTCGGTCTTTCAGGGCATCATCCCATACGGCGCACAACTGTTGACAGCTGCCGCCCTCAGCGGACTGACGCCATTCGCCATCATTCCGTATTTGTTCTATCCGTATCTGATGGCAGTCTGCGGCATCGTCAGCATCCTGCTTCCACAGAAGAAACGCAGCAAATAAATCAATCTACAGCAAAAACTTCGGCACTGATTTGCCGGAGTTTTTTTGTGTAAGCAGATTTTTTCTCAACGAGCAAATATAACGTCAGCATTTGTTCTAAATTCGTGATACAATTGAATTTGAAAAGAAAAGACATACTTTGTAGATATCAAATTAGGAGGAATCATTATGGTGACTTTTTTCGCATGTCTCGCACTACTGATAATCGGTTTTTTCACCTATGGAAAAATCGTCGAAAGCGTCTTTCGGCCTGACGAGAGGCTGACACCCTGCACAGCCCATCCTGACGGCGTAGATTACGTACCCATGAAGCCATGGCGAGCTTTCCTGATCCAACTCCTCAATATCGCAGGACTGGGGCCTATCTTCGGCGCCCTTTCCGGAGCGATTTGGGGTCCTGTCGTATATCTTTGGATCGTACTTGGCACCATCTTCGCCGGGGCAGTCCACGATTATCTGTGCGGCATGCTTTCGGAGCGCAACAACGGCGCCAGCATTTCCGAAATCGTCGGAATTTATCTGGGACCGTTCATGAAAACCTTGATGCGCGTCTTTTCCGTCATTCTGCTGCTGGGTGTCGGCGTCGTCTTCATGGTAGGGCCTGCCGGCCTTCTGGCCCTGCTGACGCCAAGCACCCTCAGCGTCAGATTCTGGACCATCGTCGTTCTGGTCTACTACTTCCTGGCAACCATGCTCCCCATCGACAAGATCATCGGCAAGCTGTACCCCCTCTTCGGCATCTGCCTGATCGTCATGGCCCTCGGCATCGGCGGCGCCACAGTGCTCCATGATACCACCAGGCCAATGATGGAGCTGACCTTCGAAAACCTGCGTCCCGACGGCGCGCCAATCTGGCCTCTGATGTTCATCACTGTAGCCTGCGGTGCGATTTCAGGATTTCATGCAACGCAGTCGCCGATGATTGCAAGATGCATGACCAGTGAAAAGCAGGGTCGGAACATCTTTTACGGCGCAATGGTTACGGAGGGCATCATCGCTCTGATCTGGGCTTCTGCCGGCATTGCCTTCTATTACAACCCGGCTCACGGCATGGGTGCCCTGCTGGACCTTGGCGGCGGCAACTCCACAGTCGTATACGAGATGTCCATGAATCTCCTCGGCCCTATCGGCGGCGCACTGGCAATGATCGGCGTCATCGCATGCCCTATCACTTCGGGTGACACTGCCTTCAGAAGCGCACGGCTGACCATCTCCGACTGGTTTAAAATCGACCAGAAAGACATGAAGAAGCGGCTGGCTTTATCCGCGCCGCTGCTGGTTGCCGGTTACTTTATCTCCATGCTGGATTACCAAGTGGTCTGGAGATACTTCTCCTGGGCAAACCAGACTTTAGCGATGATCGTTCTCTGGACAGGCGCAGTTTATCTGTGCAGGTATGTCAGCAAAAATGCCAGCCTCATGGCGGCAATTCCCGCAGCCTTCATGTCTGCAGTCAGCATGACCTACATCCTCTACGCACCGGAAGGGCTCAATCTGGGTGCCAGCGGTTATACCATCCTGACCTATGTCATCGGCCTGATATTCGCACTGATACTGGCATCGATCTACATCGTCCGCGTCTATATACCGGCTGGTAAAAATGACAGAAGGCTGGATCATCATACAGCTTGAGAGCAAATTCCCTAGGGGCTGCCCGTTAACGCGGACAGCCCCTTTTTTATGTAAAAAGAAACGCCGCTCTGCGGTCGGACCAGGTCCTTACCGCGAGAAGCGACGCTTCCGGATAAACAAATATCATTTTGCAGGATAGGCTTACCGCATGCAGCTCAGCCTTCCTTATTATTTAGAAATACTCCTTGGCAAGTTCTTTGAACTTCGGGAGTGATCTCTCAATTTGATCATAAGATACGCAATAGGAAATTCTCACATAACCTGGACAGGCAAAGGAACTTCCTGGTACCATCAGCAGATTGTATTTTTTGCCCGCTGCGACGAATGCTTTTTCGTCTGGAATCGGCGACTTCATCCACATGTAGAAAGCACCCTGCGGTTTTGTGCAGGTAAAGCCTGCTTCGGTCAGCCCGTCGTACAGGGTCTTGCCGTTCCGCTCGTAATAGGCTACGTCACATTTAGCATCTACGCATCTTGCGATGACCAGCTGGATCAGTGAAGGCGCATTGACGAATCCGCCCACACGATTGGCGATAGTGGCTGCGTCGATAAACTCTTCCGCGTTGTCAGACTCATCTGGAATGACCACATAACCGATTCGTTCGCCAGGCAGTGACAGAGACTTGCTGTAGGAATATCCTACCAGAGTGTTGTCATAATACTTGGTCAGGTATGGCACTTCTGCTCCGTCATAAGCCAGTTCTCTGTATGGCTCGTCAGAGATCAGATAGATTACACTTCCGTATTCCTTCTGTTTCTTTTCCATAATTGCCGCCATCTCTTTGATGACAGATTCCGGGTAGATGACACCTGTCGGATTGTTTGGATTGTTGATGATGACAGCCTTCGTCTTCGGTGTAATCGCCCCTTCAAATTCGTCCAGCTTCGGCATGAAGCCGCCTTCTGGATTCGGGGAAATGACGACCAGTTTGCCGTCATAGTTAGCTACGTAGTTGCCGTATTCAACGAAGTATGGCGCGAAGGCGATGACTTCCTCTCCCGGCTCTAACATGGTCTTCAGCAATACGTTGAGTGCACTGCCGGCTCCGACGGTCATGATGATATTCTTCTCTGTAAATTTGGTGCCGAAACGTCTGTTCAGATTTCCGGCAACTGCCGCTCTTGTCTCTGGAAATCCTGCATTGTTCATATATCCATGAACCTTGACCGGATCTTCGTTGGTTACGATGTCGATAATCGCCTCCTGAACTTCCTTAGGAGCAGGGACATTAGGATTGCCGATGCTGAAATCGAACACATTCTCTGCGCCGTATTTGTCGGCCATCTGTTTACCTTCTTCAAACATGGCTCTGATCACAGAGTTGTTGTTTACCAAAGGCTCCATTCTCTTTGAAATCATCTTACTATACCTACCTTTATTTGAATTTATTACTGTTTATGTTATTTTACAGCATCCATTCCAACTTGGAAAGCTTTTAAGTTCAAGTCGACAAATTTTTCTTTGACGTTCTTTTTGATAATGTCTGCCCAGTCGATGTCGTCAAGACCCATGGATTTGACCAATGTACCGAGGAGTATCACGTTGGCAGCCTTTACGTTGCCGAGATCCTCAGCCAGCTTCGTAGCATCCAGAGTGATGACTTTCTTAGCGGACTTCTCAATTTCGTCGAGAACGTCGTCTGCATATTCTTCTGCGCCTGTCAGCACGGTCATGGAAGGAATCTCCTGGGTATTGACGACAACTGCACCATCCGGTTTGAGATAATCCAAGGTTCTGAGGGCTTCCATCTTTTCAAAGGATACGACGATGTCTGCCGTTCCCTTCTCGATGACTGGTGAAAACACCTTTTCTTTGCTGTATCTTACCTGTGAAACCACGTCTCCGCCTCGCTGGCTCATACCGTGAATTTCACTCATCTTTACGTCATATCCTGCTTCCATCAAACCAAAAGTCAGCATCTTTGCAGCGGTGATGGTTCCCTGACCACCTACGCCGGATAATAAAATATTCTTCGTCATTTTAATTAATCCTCCTTCACAATCGCTTCTACTGGGCAAACCTGGGCACATACGTCACAGCCTACGCAGTCCGCTCTGCTGATATGTACTTTCTTTGCCTCTTTGTCAAAGATCAGAGCCGGACACCCCGTCTTCTGGCACTGCTTACATCCGATACACTTCTCGGCGTCAACCACGTTCTTCGTCTTGAACAGGTTCGGCCATTCTTCCAAATCGGCATCAGAGAATTTTTTCAGGACGCAAGGCCATCTGGTGATGATGACGGAAGGTTCATCCAGTTCCATGAATGCATCAAAGGCATCATCGACTTCCTTCAGATTGTTAGGGTCAATGACTTTGACGTGCTTGATACCGATGGCCTTCACCAATTCTTCGATGTTAATCATCGGTGCAGCTTCGCCCTTTACGTTAAATCCAGTGCCCGGATTCTGCTGATGTCCCGTCATGCCTGTGATTCTGTTGTCGAGGATGATGTTGATGGTATTGCTGTTGTTATATACCGTGTTAATCAGCGAGTTAACGCCTGTATGGAAGAAGGTGGAATCTCCCAATACGGTGATGACCTTTTTCTTTACACCAGCTCTGTTGAATACCTGCTGTGCACCGTGGCCCATGGAAATGGAACCGCCCATGCAGATACATGCATCCATTGCGTTATACGGCGCGCCAGTAGCCAAAGTGTAGCATCCGATATCGCCGCTGATCATGACGTCTTTTCTCTTGCCTAATCTGTAGAACAGACCTCTGTGCGGACATCCTGCGCAGAAAGTAGGCGGACGTTTGATGACTTTTTCTTTGTTGTATTCTACCTGAGGAAGTTCCTCTCCATAGAGAGCCTTTCTCAGCACATTCGGTGTCATCTCCCCATAGGATGGGAAGGTGTCTTTTCCATGGCATTTGATGCCTAATCTCTGTACGAATTCTTCGATATATGGATCGTCTTCCTCTACGATGTAAACTTCGTCAACCTTGCTGCAGAAGTCTTTAATCATTTCTGCCGGCAGCGGATTGGTGAAGCCAAGCTTCAGGTAAGAAGCGTCTTCTCCCCAAACTTCCTTCGCATAGTAATAGGAAGGACCGGAAGCGATGACGCCGACTTTGGTGCCGCCCATTTCGGCATAGTTGAACTTGGTCGTTTCGCTGTATTCAGCAAGCTGCTTTGTTCTCTCTTCCAGAGCGACTCTCATGACTCTCGCATGTGCTGGAAGACAGACATATCTCTGCGGATCTTTTTTCCATTCCTTTACGCCGACTTCTTTTCTTTCGCCGATTTCTACCAGTGATTTAGAGTGACAAACACGGGTAACCATTCTCATGATGACGACAGCGCCGTATTTCTCAGATACTTCATAAGCTTCTTTCATCATATCTACGCATTCCTGGCTGTCTGCCGGTTCAAACATCGGCATCTTGCCCATCTTGGCATAGTTTCTGTTATCCTGTTCATTCTGTGAGGAGAACATGCCCGGTTCATCAGCTGTGACCAATACAGATCCTCCGTTCACTTTCATGTAAGCAAATGTCATCAGAGGGTCAGCGGCAACGTTTACACCTACGTGTTTCATGGAGGCCATGCTTCTCGCACCAGCCATGGATGCACCTACGGCTGATTCCATAGCTACTTTTTCATTTGGAGCCCACTCTGCGTAAATCTCCTCATATGTAGAAACGTTTTCCATGATTTCTGTACTCGGAGTACCCGGGTATGCGGATGCGTGTCTAACCCCTGCCTCATAAGCACCTCTAGCGATGGCTTCATCGCCTGTCATTAATTTTTTCATAGGTCTCTCGTCCTCCTTTAAATTTTATCAATCATCACGCCGCAGAAGAGCACCGGCATCTCCACAGCTGGACTAATATATCTGTTTCTTCTTTTATTGTAAAATTCCGAAAACGCTTTGTCAAATTTTTTGGGATTAAATGGGAAGGATTTTACGAATTTACAGCAAAACATGTTTATTTTATCAATTTTCATTAATATTTTTTGTGAAAACAAACAAGTGCATACATGATACAATTTTAACGTAAAATTGGGACAAGAGAATTGAAGTTTGAGGCTTTTCCTAGCTTCCAATTTATGTATAACTGCCTCTGAATCGGATATAGCTGTAAATAAATCACGCATTGCCCATTATTCATTATATTCTGTTAATTATTTGGCGTTTTCTTGACAGTTTTAATTTAAAGGGCTAAAATATAGATATGACGAAGGTGAGGAACGACTATGGATAGACGACTGAACAGAACCCCCATCAGGGAGCAGATCTACAACATTATCAGGAAAAACATCATCGAGCTGAAATATCAGCCAGGCGAAAGGCTTTCTATCATGTCCATTTCCAAAGAGCTGAATGTGAGTAACTCCCCGGTTAGGGAGGCGATTTCCATGCTGGAACGGGACGGGCTGGTAGAAATCTATCCTAACGCCGGTCCCAGTGTGATTACTTTTTCCAACAAGCGGCTGGGGCACATCGCCCAGGCGATACTCAGTATGCTGCTCGGTTCCTTTGAAATCTGCCTGCAGAATCAACAGATAGACAACTTGATTGAACTGCTTCAGAGAGCGCTGAAGGAGCAGATGAGCCACATGAATTTGGAGAGCCAGCCGGAGTACGCGAAATACTCCATCGCTTTCGAAGCGGCTTTCGTAGCCTGCTGCAATAATCCTTATATCTCAAAGCAATACGCCGAAATCGAAGGCTTGTTTTATCTGACGGTTTTATATGACCAATGGTACATCGATACCAACCGAATGGAGGCCATTGTGGAGCACCAAAAGATTCTCGGCGCCATCATGAATGGCAAATTCGACACAGCCAGGACACTGCTATCCAAGCATTACAATCGGTTTCAGGACAAAGAGTAGTGCCAAAAAAACACAAGTGCCAGATGACTTTTCACCTGGCACTTTTTCTGTTCTATTCTGTTTCGTCATCTTGGAATCTCAAATCCCACATCGGTTTGTAATAATGCTTTTTAAAAATTTCTATTACATCAGAGTGCCGGCCGGCCTTCATAGCCGCGAGAATTTCTTCGTGCTGCGCAAGCCCCAGCCTCCGTTCCTCCTCTTTGCCCTCGAGAAAGTAAATGGAACCGAGAAAAAATACAGGAAAGATGCTGTCATACTGTGCGAGCATTCTCTTATTGCCTGTCGTCTCTATGATACATCGTTCAAACAAGTTGGCATAATAGGCGCACTCTTTGTAGTCCTTACTCTTAAAATAAATTTTCTGCGTTTCCAGAACTTCTTCCGCCCTTTTTATCAGCTTTTCCAGCTTGTTGGTTTCACAACAAAATCGATAGCTTTCGACAATCCAAAACAAATACATCTGCGAAAGTTCATACTGGTCTCTGTGGGTAAAGGTCGTCACCGTCGCCCCGCTGCTGCGATTCGATATGACCAGGCCCTGTTGCTCCAGCAGACTGAGTGCTTCTCTGATGGGAGAATTGCTAATGCCAAGCTCCTCTGCCAATTCATTGATATTGATCCGGGCACCGGCAGGATATTCCTGATTGAGAATTTTTTCCTTGATGATTTGATAAGTCTGTTCCTTCACCGATAAAATCGTTGCCATGATTACCACCTTGTCTTCGTTAGAATTTCATTGCGTCCGCCATTTCTAGCGCCTTATTTAATAGTAAATGGCAATCCTCGATTTGTCAAGAAATCAGCCGATCATTTTATTCAATTTTCAATAATTCAGCGGCATTGTGCCAAAAGATTTTTTCCTTTTCCCTATCACTTAACGGCGCCGCTTCCACACATGCGATGCTTACATCCATGTCAGAAAAAGGAACATCGACGCCAAACAACACTTTGTCTTCACCAAATGCGCTGACCATCCAGGCGATTTCCTTCGGAGTACGGAAACTGGTGTCCACCCAGACGTTTTTCAGACCACCTACCCTCTCGGCAAAATATTCCGCTTCCCAGGAGCGACAGCCTCCACAATGGGCGCCGACAAAATTCACTTCCGGCATCTCTTCGATCAAATCCGCCAGAAATCCCGGATTACCATAATTAGGCGCTCCTTGATTCTCTACGCCATATTCCACATTACCGCAATGGCTGATAACCGGCAGTCCCGTTTTCGCCCAGGCTTCCAAAATCTTTTTTATGTAATCTGATTTTAAATCCAAATTCTGAATGATAGGATGAATTTTCAGTCCCCGCGCCCCTTGCCTCACATCATCCATCAGCTTATCTACAGCTTCCTCTGCGCTCATTTCCGTGTTATAGATACAGGTAAAAGGCAGGATTCTCTGATCTAGCTCTGCCGCAACTCGATAGTCTTCAAAACTGTTAGCGGGCCATATGGGCAGCGTACAGATATAATCAACTTCATTATCGTCGAGGATCTTTTGCAGATTCCAGAAAGTGTTCTTCAGGCAACGATTGCCCATCCATTTCGTATCAGCTGCGGTCATAGCCGCTTTCAGTTCAGAGTCCCGCTCCGCCTTCAGCCAAAGATCGTCGGGCCACATGCGTTCTCCCTGGAACTGCCCCTTTGTATAAAGTTCATAATAATTTACGTTCCCAAAGAACTCTGTCTCCGGAATCGGCACGTCAGGCGCCGGTCTATAACGGAACAGATGTCCCGCCCCCTCTTCTGGATTGCCAAACATTTTGCAGGCCAGATGCGAATGAGAGTCGATTATTTTCCGTTTCTTCATTTTGTCTCACACTCCTTCTTTTTTTCAGCGATCTTAGATAATTCTTTCTCGCGCTCTACCCATTCTGGATAAGGCAACCTCATCTGCCGGTCCAGATCAAACCCTTGATTTTTCAGCCAACGACGTCTGCCAAAATAAAAGGCGTACCAAATCGCATACCATATGACAATGGTGACGATCATCTTCATGTCCAGAGTAATCAATGTAGAAACCAGCTGCCAAATGCAGATGCCTACACCAAGCAGGCTGAGTATCGCTGTCACTTGTGGCGGAATCTTAAAGGACGCTGCCCGGAAAGAATTAGGATAAAGTTTGTGCACCTTGAGTGCCGGAATAAACAAAAGCAGAAGACAAAACAGGTTCAGCAGTGAGTAAGCTGTCAGCAGCGTACCGATAGGAAAGCCGAAGGCTACAAATACAGAAGAAACACCTGCCAAGAGCCATACAGTGTTTTTTGGGACTTCGTGTTTGTTCAGCCTGCCAAACCACATAGGCATGACCTTATCCTCTGCGGTCGCACTGCCCACATTTCCACCTGCGATAAAGATCCCGTTCAAGGAGGTCAATACAGAGAAGATTGCCCCAGCCAAAATAAAGAAATGATACATACCAGGTGAAAAGACGATCTTCGCTACGTCCAGAAGTGAGGACACCTGCTCCATAGGCAGCACTCCAATTGTCACAGCACTTACCAGCATGAAAACAAAACAACATATAGCCGTCGCCCACACAAACGCACGCGGGATGGTTTTTCCCGGGTTCTTGATTTTCTCAGGGTAAAAGGCAATGCTTACACCACCCTGCAGACTGGCGCTGAGTAATGCCACAGCAGATCCAAGGGTCACGATCGTCAGATTCTCTGGTTTAATGATATCACCAAAGGACAAGAACTCTTGACGGATTTCAGGCATCCCCACAAAGACATAGAGGAACAGAGCAGAAAACAGAGATACTACCATGATATTCTGGGCAATGGCATTGGCCTGAACTCCCAGGCTTGTA
>ERZ791934.599-NODE-599-length-46742-cov-10.681046_pt1 | contig 46742 bp, 36 predicted proteins | sample MGYA00510125_ERZ791934 | MGnify/ENA primary metagenome ERZ791934 (study PRJEB30046, sample SAMN00993240) | human gut metagenome | study: EMG produced TPA metagenomics assembly of the A metagenome-wide association study of gut microbiota in type 2...
GTCCTTAGATTGCGTCCTGTGCAATCTTAGTACCGCTGCGTTTTTAGCAGAGTGAGAACGTGCCCACGCAGGGGATACAACTCCACCGGGAAGGCGGCGCGGACGGAAAGCCAACGGGAACAAGGCCCGCAGACGGAATGGCTGAAGCGGAAGGTGCTGATGGCAGGGCAGGGGGAAAACTGGGAATAATAGGGTGGGGTGGCTAAGTTGTTATTTATTGGTTGAGCTGTATATCAGGATGGAGGGCATTCCCTGGTGGCCGGGGTTTCCGGAGCCGTCGTTTATGTAGGCGTCGTTTGAATATAAAAGGTCGGAGGATTTTTTCTTTCCTAAGCGTTTTTTTCTGTGATAGTCCTTTTTCTTCTCCGGCATATCGGAAATTGAAAATGGCATTTTGTAAAGCTCGGATACGTATGCAATGTATTCTTCCATGCCGGATTCCTTCGCTGTCATAACCAACTCTCCTTTTTCGATAATTATTTGATAAATCATTTAAAAATACATAGAGTATAGTAACAATTTATGGCATTTTGTCAATAATTATGGGAGATCCGGTCAAATGTTGGGAGATTACGTCCTTCTGAAGAGCATTACTTCCGCGCAGAAGAAGCCTTCTTCTTCGGTAAACTGAACGTATCCGTTGTACTGGGATGCGATTTTGCGGATAATGCGGATGCCGTAGCCATGGACATCTTTATCTTTTTTCTGGGTTGCCAGGCCGGAATTTGTGTCCAGGACTGAGGTTTCCAGGATATTTCTGACTCTTATGAAAAGCTTGCAGGGATCGCCTTTGATGAACAGTTCCAGTTTTCTTTTTCCTTCGGGCAGCTTCAGGTTCGCTTCTATGGCATTGTTAATCAGGTTGCCTATCAGGTTGCAGCAATCCACATTTTCAATTCCTTCCAGGCCGGCGGTGACGGAATGTACTACCTTTATTCCTTTCTTTGCCGCATAGCTCAGTTTATAGCACAGCATGGAGTCCACAAATTCGTTGCCGGTAGCAGCTATGTATTCTTCCCGATTTACGATATCAAGGACTTCTGAAATGTATTGTTCTATTTCCCTGTTTTTTCCCAGGGAGGCCAGATTACTGATGAGCTGGTAGGAATGTCTGATATCATGTCTCATCTGCTTCAGTTCTTCTATTTGTTCATGTGTCTGTTCCAGATGGCTTTCGTAATACATCACTCTTTGGCGGAGCATTTTATTATCGGAGGCGAGTTCGTTTCTCTGATGCAGCTTTTCCATAAGATAGAAGGTAATTCCATTCATAATCACGAGACACAGCAGCGAGAGAATAAACAGATAGGCCTTCCATTCACTGCTGACATTTCCATAGCTGATATCGTGTATAATTCCGAAGGTAATGGCTGATGTTATTAAATTGGAGAGCACGACCCCCTTTTCCAGCCGCTTCATCCGAACGGGCAGCTTTCCTTCCGCACGCAGAACCCATCCGAACATGACTATCTGAAAAGCTCTTTCCAGCAGCATAACAGCCATCTTATACCACTCGAAATCGTAATACAGCTCTTCCAGTGTCCAATCGCCGCAGCGCATGGTTATTATGACTGCTGCCAGGAGTGTCAGAAGCTTAATACAGAGAACGAGCAGGCAGCCTTTCAGCTTCTGTCCGAAGGCCCCATCCAGAAATAATATGGAAAAAATCAGAATACACGGAAAATAGGCAAAAAGGATGAAACCGGTGAAATATGGGATATAGGAAGACCATGTACAAAGAACTGCCATTACCATAGTCTGAAAGACGAGTACCTGCATGCGGCGTTCTTCGCATTTACATTTACAGAAGCGGAGAAGAAAAAAGGTGACGGAAAAGGCTTCCAGAAAAAACAGAATATTTTGGATGATACTTAAGATGAGATGTTTCATAGCGTACTCCTGGAATATGCAAAATACTTTTCCAACACATCCCGTTTATAGTTCCGCCCTATTTCCAGGCACCCTATTTTCTCTCCGCAGACTGCATTCTTCGCATGATCGATCGTACGTATATAATTCATATTTACCAGAATTCTCTTATGAATCCTTACAAAATGGTAATTCTCCATTTCTTTTTCCGTATCCCTCATCGTCCCCCGGATCTTGATGCTTTCACCGGTATCCAGGTTATAAACCATATAATTCCCTTCACTGAGCAGATACAGGATGTCTCTGCAGCGCACGCTGCGTTTCCGGTTATAAGGCAGTTCCAGTATAAACTCCTTTTCCTCCAGGCGAAATTCCCCAAGCTTGCTGAAAATCTTATGCATGTCCATCCTCATCCCCTCAATATCCCTCTTACGCATAAAATAAAAGGGATAATAGTCAAAGGAATCAAACACAAGCTCCTCTTTTGAAGTGACAAAAATCAGATAAGGGCCCCTGTTTATTTCCCCGATCTGCTCTGCAGCTTCAAAACCGCTCATGCCTGGCATGAATATATCCAGGAAAATGATATGAAACGGCTTTTTATTATGTTCCTCCACAAGGCGTTTTCCCTGGGTAAAGCCGCTGATTTCATAAGGCTCAGACAGTTTTCCTGCCTCTTTATCCACTATTTCCGTCAAAATCCCCAGCATTTCCTTCACATCATCACATACCGCAATACGTACCATTTCAAAGTCTCCTGTTCCTTTTGGCAATGATTCCTATTATAACGTATACAGGCCTCCTTTAACAGTACAAAAACACGGCAGCCTCCAAATTGTCACAGAAGCTGCCGTGTCGGTATTATTCAGCTGTAACTCAGGAACCTGTATTTTCCAGGCATATTTCCAGAGTAAATGAAAAGATCTCTCCCGGCTTTATCACCTTAAGGCTGCCGTTTTCCCGGGCCCTGGATATTCCGTCATAAAAGCCGGTGGAGGGCTCCAGCGCACAATTACAGTCCCCACGGTAGCCGCCGGCCGTAATCCAGACGCCCAGATAGGGAAGGGCCTGCGCATCATACCTGAGCATACAGCGCACTCCCCGGGAAGGATACCAAAGGCCGCATGCGCCTTCCCGGCTCTTTCCCTCTCCATAATATTTCACCATGGATTTGCTTTCCGGCGTCGGAACCCGGCTGAAATCATAGATATCATTCCGGGCCGGATATACCCTTCCTTCCTCTCCCAGAACCGGATGGGAAAGAACATTCCGGTAATATTCAAAATCTGTGGGCAGAAGCAGCCTCATATCCTCTTCATACCGCATCAGTCCATGAAAGGTCCACAGGAAAGGGAATTCGCCACCTCCCCTGTTTTCTATCCGGTAATGGAGAGAAAGGCTGCTGTCCTTAAGCTCCATTCTCTTTTCATAAGCATAGCCAAAAGCGGCGCTGGCATACGACAGCCTGATTCCTTCAGGCATTTCCTGCAGTTCCATCATATGGCTCCAGATCTCCCCATGATCCGGATAATACAGCTTTCTCCCCTGCCATTCCACCAGGCCGGGATCGATATTGGGAAAGGCATCATCCAGCCCCGACGCATCGTATTGGGAAAAATCAGGGCCGAAATCCGTTTTCTTCCCGGTCTGCGCATCCCCGCCGGGAAGCCGGTACTGTCCCGTCCTGTTTGGCGCCGCCAGCTCGAACTCTTTTTCCTTCAGATACAGGGAAGTAATTTTCCCTCCCAGTTCCGGAAGGATATGGACTGCAAGCTTATCATTTTCTAGTATATACATGTTTCTCCTTCCTCCCTTTCCATACCTTCAGGCGTTTATCTCTTCCAGTATCAAAAGCCGGCTGTCATAGTCCCCGCAAAGACGCAGTCCTATTCCCGCCTGCATGAGATATGCCCCCGATTTCACAATCTCCCTGTCATCCAGCACAAACCGGTAAAGGGATTCCTCCTTCAGGCCTCTCAGTGTTATCCTCTGCAGCGGATCGCCGTAACGTTCATGATCCAGGAATACGAAAACGGCGCTCTGGCCGTCGCCCACATACTGGACACACTGGATATCGCTGTTTTTCAGGGAACGCAGCCGGTACAGTTCTCCCAGCTGGACTGTATTCCTTATGCGTTTATAGGTTTCCACATAGCCTTTGATTTCTTCTCTTTTTTCTTCGGAGGTACGGTTCAGATCCGTACCGATTCCCAGGCTGCCGCACATGGCGGAATGCATGGCAAAGGAAAGGGGTATTTTTCTTCCGTCCATTCCAAAATCATCCGTCAGCCATGCCCGCATATATTTCACCGGATACAGATGGCTGTAATTTTCCTGGATAAACAGCCGGTCAAGAGGATCGGTGTTGTCACTGGGCCAGTATTCATCAAACCGGCGCATCGCTCCATAATCCACCCTTCCGCCGCCCGCGGCGCAGGCTTCAAACTCCACTTCCGGATGCTTTTCCCGCAGCGTATTTATCAGCCACTGCACACCCAGGGAATGGCGGTGCCAGAGGGATTTCCACTCCTGTGCAGGCAGTCCGCCGCCCGCCATTTCCGAAGCATAACGGTCCATATCCCACTTAATATAGGAGATATCATTTTCCGATAAAAGGGTATCCAGGCACTCCGCCAGGTATTCCCGTACCTCCTGCCGGGACATATCCAGGATGTACTGGTTACGCCCCATCAGAACCTCCCTCGTTTGGTAGCGGTAAATCCAGTCCGGGTGAAGCCTGTACAGCCTGCTTTCCGGGTTGACCATTTCCGGTTCGATCCACAGTCCGAAACGCATTCCCAGGCCTCTTACGGCCTCTGTCAGAGGCTTCAGGCCCTGAGGGAATTTCTTCCGATCCACATACCAGTCCCCCAGGCCTGCCCGGTCATGCTCCCTTCCCACAAACCATCCGTCGTCCACCACAAAAAGCTCCACGCCCAGCCGGGCCGCTTTTTCCGCCAGGGCGATCTGCTCCTCACACTTTACATCGAAGGCGGTGGAATACCAGGAGTTATACAAAACAGGCAGCGGCTTATCCGCCAGCCCGGAGGGCATCAGATGACGGCGGCAGAAACGGTGCATCCTGTGGCTCATATCCTCCAGGCCTCCGTCCGTATACCCCGCATATACGGCAGGGGCTTCAAAGCTTTCCCCACCCTTCAGCGTCCAGGCAAAATCCGTGTCGTTGATTCCTATAACGATATTTAAAAATCCCGCATCCACGGCTTCCACTATGGTTTTGAAATTTCCCGAATATTCCAGGCTGCCGAACCATACCTCGCCCTGGTTTTCACGGAATGGCTCCTCCAGCCCTTTATGTACGATGAATACCGGGTTGTTCCCATGGGCTGTGAGGCCGTGGAAGCTTTCATACACCTTTTTCCCGCTTGTGATCTTTTCGCTCACCGCCTGGAATTCCATTCCCCATCTGCCGTTATAGTTCAGGGATTCATAGCCTGTTCCAGGAAGGCCGAACTGGGCGGAAAAAATACGTTCCAGCACCACAGGAGCTTCCCCTGTGTTTTCCACAATGCGCCATTTTTTAATGACGTCCTCTTCCTCGAATACTTCATAACAGAGCCTGACCCGGAAAGGATAACATTCATCCTCAAGAACCAGCTCCAGACGGTTTTCCTCTGTTTCCGCATATACTCTTCCGACGCGGAAATCCCTGACTCCGTCTGCAAAACAAACCTTCATGGACGATTCCTTGAACCGCATCCCGCCGAAGGACGCACATTCCTCCCTGAGGCAGTGAGGAGCCTGCATATTCACCGGCACAGGGCTCGCTTCCCCGGCAAAATCCTCTATCCGGTCAATCCTCTTTCCCCAGTATACATTCTCCGGTATCCTGTCCTCTCCCACACGTATGATGTAAGAGGTATGCCGTGTCTGCAGTGCATAGATTTCATTTTCATATCCCTTTACCGACATTTTTCTTCCCCATTCTTTCTTTTATTTCCCCTGTACCAGCCAAAGCCAGGCCTGCTGCAAACCAAAGGTCCGCCTGAGCCAGACGGCTCCCGGGTATTTATACATTTTCACGCATAATCCGCCCCCGGCCCGCGGATTTAATCCTTCTTATGGGCTCATTATACGATAAGGGCCTTGTAAATGATATAATAAATCCTTGCACAAGCTTATATAAATCTTGCATTTTATTGCCTGCTCCGGTACACTGAATACATATTTTCCGGTTCCTGAATAAGGGAAAAAGGAGGGCGCCGCATGCTTGTCTATGATCAATATATTTATCCTGAGAAGCCGGATACGGACGAGGACATTATCGTGTTCCACTCCGGCTTCTGTTCCACCACTCCCAATTACAGCTATGGCAGGGACACGCGGGATTATTATCTCATCCATTATGTGACCAGAGGCCGGGGAACCTATCAGGCCGGCGGCCGTCAATGGCAGCTGAAGGAGAACGACGGTTTTCTCATCACTCCGGGCACGACAATCGTACATACGGCGGATAAAAATGAGCCCTGGGATTTATGCTGGGTCGCTTTTTTCGGCAGGAAGGCCGGGGATCTGCTCCGAAAAGCCGGGCTCGATGAGGATCATCTGCTTTTCCATTATGACAGGGATGATTTTCTGGAAGCCTGCATTAAAAACATCTACAATGAAAGTCGGACAGGGAAGAATATCGCCTCCATCACCGGATACTTTTATCTTTTTGCGGGACGGCTGATAGAAATGTATGAAGAAAAAGAGAAGAAGAAGCCGGATATCGTGCGTTTTTCCCGTTTTGATGATGCGGTCATCTATATCAGAAGAAACATCCGTTCCCGGATTACCATAGAAAACCTGGCCAACTATATGCGGCTGGATGCCTCCCAGGTATACCGGATTTTCAAAAAGAAAACCGGGCTTTCCCCGCAGCAGTTCATCACCCGGATTCGCATGGAAAAGGCCTGTGAAATGCTGGATAAAACCGATTTGCCCGTGAGGGAAATCGCGGAATGGATGGACTACGAATACCAGTCTCATTTTACCAAGCAGTTCCGGAAGGAAATGGGGCTTTCTCCCACGGAATACAGGGAACGCTGAATACGTTCACCCGAATGCAAATACACGCCTTCATAAAAAGCCGGACAGGAAAATAAGTCTTTTCCCGCCCGGCCTTTGTGTCGTGAGATATCAGTTGTAAGCCATCACACAGACTATTCTGTTCTGCCGTCTGAACCCTTTACAGCTCCAGCCCGCAGTAATAACCCTGTGATACAGATGCAGCAATGGAATCCGGCTTTGCGCTGTCCCCTATATTATAGAGTTCCGGAACCTTTCCTTCCAGCGCTCTGTAAAGAGCATTGTCAGCCTTGTCGCCCACAGCGGCCACTACCGTATCCGCAGGTATGGTATGTACCGTGCCTTCCTTATCCTGACAGGCAACGGAGGAATCGGTAATCTCCAGACACTTGCAGGAAGTGAGCAGCGTGACTCCCAGTCCTTTTAAATGACCCATGAGAATGGTGCGGGCCACGTTGACCATTTTTTCCGCCATGGTATCCAGCATCTCAATAACAGTGACCTTCTTTCCTTTTTCCGCAAGGTACTCCGCCGTTTCACAGCCGACGCTTCCGCCGCCGATAATCACTATCTGTTCCCCTGTTTCCTTCCCGTCCAGAACCTCTTTGGCGTTTATGGTACGGGAAAATCCGGGTATGGGCAGTGTGGAAGGAAGCACGCCGGTGGCACAGACTACGGCATCCGGCTTCAGCTCCAGGATCTTCTCCGGGGTTATCTCCTCATTCAAATGGACATCCACGTGCTTAACTTCCAGCTGGTGCTCCAGATAGGGAATCAGTGGCGCCATATTCTCTTTATGGGGCGGTGCGGCGGCATAGAAGATCTGCCCTCCGATTTTATCCGCTTTTTCATAAAGGGAAACCTGGTGGCCCCGGACTGCGGCTATTCTGGCGGCTTCCACACCTGCTACTCCGCCTCCCACAACGATGACCTTCTTAGGCTTCTGTGCGGGCGGAATCGTATAGTCATTATCCCCGTTTCCAAGCACCGCATTGCCTGAACACCTGGCGCAGGCCCCGCCCTGAAGCTGTACGTCGATACAGACACCGCAGCCGAGACAGGGACGGATTTCCTCTTCCCTATCCTGTTCTATGAGGTTCACCAGATCCGGCTGTACGAGAACTCCTTTTCCTATGAAAATGAAATCACACTGGCCGGAGGCAAGGGCCGCTTCCGCCACCGAAGGATCCTGTGCACGCCCTCCGCCGATCATTTTGATGGCTGCAGGCTTTCCGGTCATCTGCTGGATTCCCATTTTCAGCGCCATGCAAAGCCCGATAGCCTGGCCCTTCGGGGATCCGGAATCCGGTATGTCTTCCATGGAAGCTTCTTTTTTCCAGGTTCCTGCCAGAACCTCCAGCGCATCCACGCCTTCCTCCTGAAAACGCTTCGCATAATACATTCCATCCTGCATGGTTATGCCCGCGTCCTCACCTTGTTCCACGGCGCTCAGTTTAACAGCAACCGTGAAATCTTTGCCGCACAGTTCTTTAATTTTTCTTATAATATTCAGATGGAAACGAACCCTGTTTTCCGGATTGCCTCCATATTCATCCGTACGGATATTCGCGGTTGAAGAAAGGAACTGCTGCCCCATATAATATCCCACACTGTGCAGCTCGATTCCGTCGAAACCGGCTTTTTTCGCCCGAACAGCCGCCTGGGCATATTTATCTTCTATCTCATGAATCTCTTCAATCGTCAGCGCCCGGGGTTCTTCATTGCTCAGCCCCATCATAAAGGAATATGGCATGGCAACCGCGCTGGGGGCTACAGGCTGATGACCGGTGACCGCCCTTCTGGAGCCCCGCCCCGTGTGGCTGATCTGAAGCAGACATTTGGCGCCGTGCTGATGGATGGCATCCGCCAGCTTTGCCATTCCCGGAATATATTTGTCATCATCAATGACCAGCATGCGGGAGGTATTCAGACCCACCGGCGCATCCACACAGGTTACCTCCACCATAATAAGGCCGATTCCACCCTTCGCCCGTTCTGCATAATGGTTGATCACTGCCTGATTGACAAAGCCCTGATCGGACTGGCTCATTCCCATGGCACACATAACCGTCTTGTTACGGATTTCCAGAGAACCGATAGTGCCGGGAGATAATAAATTCGGATATTTGCTGTTCATAGTAACCCTCCTTAGTGAATATAAATCATAAAGTGAACGCAATTCACTTTTTATAATACTAGAAGGGGTACTAAATGTCAATCAATAACCGCAGATTATATGATCTCCGGACAAAAGGAAACATACGCTGCAGGCAGAAGGCAAATGTTTACATTCAGCCGTGCGAGTGTTAAGATGGTTATGCATTCAGCAGACACTGAACAGGAAAAACATAGACGGAGTGACGCATATGGGAACCAGACAGCAGGAAAAATCGGAAATGACACGGAGAGAACTGAAGGAAACCGCCACCAGGCTGTTTCTGGAAAAGGGCTATGAAGCGGCCTCTATCCAGGATATTGCGGCTGCCGCAGGCTACAGTGTCGGTTCCGTATACCGGCAATGGAAAAGCAAGCAGCAGCTTTTTATGGAAATCTGGGATGAATATGTATCCGGCTTCATCCGTGACAGCGTTATTTTTGCGCCGGAAGCCCCGGACTGTGATACAATGATAGATTATCTGCTTCGGCGGTCCCGCATTTTTGCCGGACAGGAGCTCACCAAAAAGCTGTATTCAACCAGCCTGATGCTGTCGGCCATGTACGATTATGAAGGCCTTGCCGACTGGGCGCATAAGTACCAGCAGATGCTGTATCTGTTTTTAAAGCAGGTCAGCGGATCCGACGATGAACCGAAGCTGAAAACAACGGCCAGCATCCTCCATTGCCTTCTGAACGCGGATGCCATGAGCGCCAGTGATGTGAAATCGCCTCATTATGAATTTGAATATGAAGCGCTGAAGGACAATCTGATTGCCATTGTAAACACCTGTCTTTAATCAAATACTCCCTAAAAAATACGGGCTGTCTCCGTTTTGGGAAGCATCATGGCGACATGATACTTTCCATTCGAAGACAGCCCTTTTCATGGCTTTAAATTATTTTCCGTTCTTCTTTGTTTTTCTGTTTTCAGACGGTTTTTTCTTTTTGTATACTCCATAACCTGCCAGTATGGCTGCCGCTCCGGCTAAAACAGCTATCCAGAATGCTACCGGCGCAGTGTCTCCTGTTCCCGGTCCCTTGGCATCGCCAAGGACTCCGATAGCCGGCGGCGCCGCTTCTCCAAGCACGCCTACTGTGGGAGCCGCGCTCACTCCGAGAACGGAAGCTGTCGTTGCCGTACCAGTCGGGGTGTCCGCAGTCCCGCCAGGGGTCGGTTCCGGTACAGTAGGGCCTGCGGGTGTCCATTTGGCGTAAATGGTTATCTGCTCCACGTTTTCCGCTCCTGTAAGAGTCAGATAATCCCTTGTTGCACCATCGAATTTACCGGCAAGCAGGCCATAAAGAGTTCCCCAGTCTCCCTTTGCCGCTACCTCCGCCGCTTTCGCGGTATCCCTGTCATTAACATAATACCAGCCGTCAAAGGTATATCCATCTCTTACTGCGGAAGCCAGAATACCTTCACTGAGCTGCAGACTGTTATTATAAACAGTATAATCAGTCGCATCAATATAACTGCCGTCCGATTCATCAAGCAATGGATTCTTAAGCTCGGTTCCATCACCGCGGGTATTGCTGAGTCTTACGTTTCCAGCCTGCGCCGTTCCGAGACTGTTTATCCTTCCCTGCGTCGCATCATAGTTAACTACGGTTACCGCCGCCCAAATGTAAGCATTATCTCCATTTCCATTCAGATCCTCACTTGCACTGTTATAGCGGAAGGAATAAGAATAGGCTTCATTATTTTTATTGGGGTCATACAAAGTAAGGATATTTGTGCCGCCGGTTGCTTCTTTATTTATTTCCTTATTCAGATCAAACCGGTTGAGCATCGTTCCGTTGGCACTCACCGGCGCTGCATAAACAGCATAAGCGCCTTTAACATCATTCATCACAGTATATTCTGCGCTTCCGCTGGCGTCTGTCCGTACCATCTGAAGGGAACCGCCTGATACCAGGATACGATCACTCGCACTTACCGCATCAGGATTGTGTAAATCTGCGGCCGTTAATTGAGCCGCGTCAATGGCTGCTACGGTATTCGCTCCTATTTCATAAGTAACTGGAAATCCTTCTGTTCCCAAACAGCCGTTGACACTAGCAAAAGAGACTCCATATTTCGCCGCTTCCCTGACATCCAGCACACTGTTTTCAACCTTAAGTATTCCTGTTATCAAAAGTATTCCCGAGGAAACGCTCACCTTGGTACTGTCGCCTGCCAATCTTCCATTTCCTGAGGTTACAACAATACTGCCGTCTGAAATCCTGCTGCTTTTCTGTATGTCATTACCGTTGTAAAGATAAATACCGGTATTGCCATTATTTTTAACTGCAGTTTTCGTATTCTTAAGCGTCAGCGGCCCATAGGCAAAAATTCCATATGCGCTGTTATTGCCGGCATTAATATCACAATCTGTAAATTCCGACTCAGAATTATAGTCATAAAGCCATATACCCGCTTCACTCTTTGCGTCATTCGCAGTGACCTCCGAATTGTGCGCAATAATCTGCAAGGCCTGAATATTACAGCTGCGTGATCCCGCTACATTTACAGTGGAATCCTTATAATTATGGAACCCTCCATTAATGCCCTGGCTTCTTCCTCCGCCGCTTACATTATTAAGTATCTCTACATAACTGCGTACAACATTAAACCTTTCATCCCCGCTCTTTGAGCTGCTGTATGCCACACCCGTTCCTTTATTATTGCTGCTGACAAAACAACTGTCCGTAATCGTAAATATGTTTCCATTTGATGTCGGAGGCTGATCCCCGGAATAAAAACCGGAAAAATCATTACCGGACAGGCTGACATACGCCTGATTTACATTTATTCTCATATTTCCGGAAGAACAGTCGTAAATACCGCCTTCCACATTATTGCATGAGTATAACGCTGTCGTATAGAGAGATTCATTTCCGGCTGCTCCGGTCACCCTGGTATTTTCACTGCGTGATATTCCCTCTCCCTGTATATTAATATCGCAGTTTCCGCTGCCTACCGCAAATATACCCGCTTTTGATGTACTGGAAGTAATGTGTATCCTGCCGGTTTTTATATTTATTACTTTATTTTCACTGGTTTCAATAAAAATTCCAACTCCGCATTCCTGAATTGTAAGAACATCGGAAGCCGCTTTCCCATAGAAATTCAGTTCGCCGCTTTGTAAATTGAATGCCGTCTTCCCATAGTCTGAAGTCTTAATACCGCCGCCAGCTATAGTGATAGTTCCGCTGTATTCCACCGTAAGCCTGCCCTGAATGCGGAATCCGATTCCGGAATAATCGCCCTCGGATAATACGATAGTATGTATATTTTTCATGGTTATGGATGCATTGTCATATTTTCCCGGTTCAAATGTAATCCTGTCAAACTTATCCACACATGCCTGAATCTGCTCCGCAGTCATGTCCGGTGTCACCACATCTTTAGGTATAAATGCAGATGTCTGCATCAATATCACAGGAGAAAAGCTGTCCAGCTCAAATTCAGCCTTTTCCACTGCATCCCCGCCTGCGCTGGTAATATCAGCATTTACTGCCACTCCCTTATCAGAAGCATTGGGGATATGCACAACAGACCACTTCGTGTCCTCATTATTACTTTTTCTGTAATATCTCACATGATCAAATTCTATTGATATCCTAACGGATTTCTCCGGTTCTATTTCTGTACCCCTGCTGTTTTTAAAACAGATATCATAGGCCAGGAAGCTGACAACGTCCCTGTCCTCTTCCTTTGCCTTCTGTTCTAACTTATCGGCAATATCTTCATACTGATCGGAGCCTTCCCCAATCTCTTTCCCGTAAAGCTCTACTTCTTCTGAAAAAGCGCCGTCCGGAACCTCCGCTTTAATTCTGGCATTTCCCACCTTTACCTGATAGATGGTCATTTTTTCTGTTTTTTCTGTATGAATTACAATATTCAGATCTTCCGAAACCTTTTTTATATCAAAGGTAAGTTCAGTGTTTTCTGTATTCTCCGTCTCAGAATCTTCTGCATCCTCTGCTTCTTCTGTGTCCTCCGAAGCCGCTATTTTTTTCCCGTTTGCTTCTACACTGCTTATTTCATAACCTTCTGCCGGTTTCACAGTAAAGGTCAGTGCAGCATCCTTTTTAACATGGTCTTTTCCGTTCACTTCTGCGCTGTCTTTGGGATCTACCTTATAATTAACGGTATATTCCGATTTCTCCGATTTTTCTGCTTCCACAACGATATGAAGAGCCTCAGATACCTCTTCTACCGTGTATTCCGCTTCCGTATCTTTTGATTTTACTGCTTCTTCCGTTCCATTAATAATGATATTCTTAATCTGATAACCTTCGGATGGGATTACCTTAAAAATAAATGCTTCCCCTTCTTCTGCGCTGTCCGCCGCTTCGATGGAAGCGCCTTCGGAAGGAGTTATTTCATAAGTCACCTTCCAGCCGGTTACTTCTGTTTCTGTTTCTGTCTCAGTTTCTGTTTCTGTCTCAGTTTCTGTCGTTATTTCCGTTTCTGTCTCAGACTCCGTTTCTGTTTCCGTTTCCGTTACCTTTCCGCCTTCCTCAGGATCTGCGGATTCCGTTGTTTGTTCCGATGATGATTCTTCTATCGCCTCTGATGACGTTTCCCCTGCAGTATTCCCTTCTGTGCCGCCTTCTTCAGAATTCCCGGATGCAGAGCTCTCCTCCTTTACCTCGGGCCTATTTTCACCGCTGTCTGTCAGATCATGCGATGCAACATCATTTCCGCTGACATCATCCGCCAAAACAGTCAGTGCATTCCCTGCCAGCATGGCCATTATCAAAACAAATACCAGCAGTTTCTTTACAGCGCCTTTCTTTCTCATGGAATACTCCTTTCTCATAAGAGGGATTTTTCTGTGTTACTTGAATAAAGTATACTATTTAAGACGTTACGGGAAACGTTACTTTTTTTCAGAAAATAGAATTATTTTATTCCCTTTTAATTTTTACAAATAATAAGTTTCATAACAAACTGCTTTATATAAACAGAAGCTGCGGCACCAGTTTTCGGTGCCGCAGCTTCTGTTTATTACATATATTCCGTTTCTTATACTGAAGGCCTGTTATTACCCAGCCTGCAGCAGAATTTTGGCCTACGCCAAAAAGTCTTCTATAATAACCGCTTCCGCTTCCTCCTCCGTCATACCGAAGGTACGCAGCTTCAATATCTGCTCATTGTTGATTCTTCCGATAGCCGCTTCATGAATGATCTGGGCATCGATATCCCTGGCATTGATTTCCGGAATAGAAGAAATCTGCGCCTTATCCATAATGATGGAATCACACTGCACATGGGCATGACACAGGGCGTTTCCTATGGCAATGGGATGGAATGTCTGAACCGAATTTCCCTTCGCAACGGAACGTGACACGATCTGGGCGGAACTGCCTGCGCCGTTCATTTCCACAGTCATATCCGAAACCGCCGTCTGGCTGTCATGGGTCATAAGCTTTTCCATCACATACAGCTTGGAATCCGCCTCCATGTACACCTCAGTCTTTCGCACCGTGGAATCCACACCGCCGATTTGGGCCGTATCCAGGGTAAAGACCGCGCCCTCCTCCAGATAGATCTGAGTCACCGGGTTAAGAATCTTTTCCCCGGTTCCCTCTCCTTCCCCATAATGCTTTTCCGCATAGGTGACGTTCGCGTTTTTCCCCACATGGAAGGCATGGATACCATCATGGCGGCTGTCATTGCAGCCATCGTTATGAATCCCGCAGCCTGCCACAATAATAACATTTGCCCCTTCTTCCACATAGAAATCATTATATACCACATCGGTTACGCCGGAAGCGGAAACCACTACCGGAATGTGGACCTGTTCTCCCTGGGTTTCCCTGCTGATATACACATCAATTCCCTGCTTGTCCTCTTTCCTGCGGATTTTGATATGCTCCGTGTCCCCGTGACAGAGGGGCTGTCCGTTATAGCGCAGGTTATAGGCGCCTTCCTGTTTAAAGCCCAGGTCATCTATTTTCTGTAGTACGCCATCAGTAACTGCATCCAGTTTCATTGCCATTTCCTCCTTCTCTGTCCAGACATGCACAGCCGGCTCCGTCAAGGAAAAGCTGATGAGCGATTTCCTCTTTGCTGCCGCAGCTCTCCACACGTCCGTCCCGCACCACCATAATACGGTCGGCCATACGGATGATCCGTTCCTGATGGGAAATCAGAACCAGGCTTTCCTTCTTTTCCCTGTGGATTTGCTCAAACTGTTTTACCAGCATGGAAAAACTCCAGAGATCAATGCCCGCCTCCGGTTCATCAAAGATGCTCACTTTATGATCCTTAGCCATTACTGTGGCGATTTCCACTCTTTTTCTTTCTCCTCCGGAAAGGGTCGCATCCACCTCTCTGTCCAGATATTCCTTGGCGCAGAGTCCTACGCTGCTCAGCAAACGGCAGCTCACATGCTCCGGCAGCTTTGTACCTGCCGCCAGATTCAAAAGCCGGCGGACGGTCATCCCCTTAAAAGCGGGGGGCTGCTGAAAAGCAAAGCCGATTCCGGCATTGGCTCTTTCGTCAATGCTCATGGGGGTGATATCCTGTCCGTCCAGAAGTATCGTCCCTTCCGTCTCCCTTATAACTCCCATAAGGAGCTTGGCGATGGTAGATTTACCACCCCCGTTCGGGCCGGTAATCACAAGCATTTCCCCATCATTTACGGTAAAGCTGATATCGGTAACAATAGGAAGTGTTTCCTGGTTTTCCGTTACCGTGTATGAAAGATGTTTTACTTCAAGCATTGGTACACCTCTTCTTTCCTTAAAGGAAAAATACAGGCAGAGAATTCCCCTGCCTGTGCCTTTTCCGAACTGAAGTGTGCGCTCCGGCACACATATTTTATTGTACACAATACGGTTATACATTGCAAGTATTAGTTTGCCATAAAACGGCAGAAAGACTACATTCTCTCCGTAATACCTTACATTTCGATTACGCAGTCAGGCTCGACTTTACGGCATACCGCCGCAACTTCCTTCATAATACTGTCAAAACGGCTCTCGTCCGCATCGATAGTCAGCTTCTGTGCCATAAAGCTCACATTGGCGTCATTCACTCCGTCAATTTTCTTGATGGCGTCTTCCATCTTTGCAGCACAGTTCGCGCAGTCTAAATCGGTAAGGTTGTATTTTTTCTTCATAACGATTGGCCTCCTGGAATAATTGTCATTCAAACATATGATTAATTGTTCATATGATTATATTATACAAATCCATTTCTGTTTGTCAACCGTTTTTCACAAATTTTCCGGATAAGGGAAGAAGTACAGCCGCAAAACAGGCCAGTACGATATTCCCCAGCAGTTCTTCCGCCGCACGGGGCAGCCAGACGACAATAAAGGGCAATGTTTTCCATGCAGTGCAGATGGTTTCCCTCAGGATAACGGTATTAACTGTGGTAACCGCAAGGCCGGAGACAATCATAACAATAAGAAGCTGGGGAAGCTTCCTTTTTTCTCCGCCGGGTAGGATTTTCTTAGACAAGACAAAATCCACCGCGAGCAGGAGCATTCCCAGAAGCGCACCGCCCGCCGCACCTGCCGCAGTCGGAGTCATGCCTTCTCCCGCCATAAAAGCGCTGCCCAGCCCCAGTACCAGCAAGACACCGGAGCCCGCGGCAATAAGAAGGCGCATCCGTTTATCCTCTTTCTTTTTCAGGATTTCCCAGAGGAACCCTCTGAGGAAGCCCCCTGCTGCCGCCGATATCGTCAATAAAGGAAGATATCCCCCTGTTGGCTTTATGAGAAATCCAAGAAAATCAGAAAGACCGGAAACTGCCGCTCCGTAACCGGGCCCGAAAAGAAGGGCCGGAAGGATGGAAAAAATGCCTGAAATCCCAATCCGCATACCATTCTGCCCGAATAAGGGCAGATCAAAGGTCAGCGTTGTTTTCAGGACAAGGGAAAGACTCAAAAAAACCGCAGAAATGGTGATGCGGCGCACCGAACCTGATACTGCATTCATAAAAATACCTCCTGTCATGCAGCCTGGCCACATAACAAGAGGCATCCGTCAAACAGACATGCTTACACATCCATTTTACCCGTCACCCGCGGAAATCATCCGCCGCTTCTTCTTATGCGGCAGCGGGATGCGAACAATGTACCGTAAGTCTGAAAAGACTATTCGTTCCTCTGACAACTCCCCGTTCAGAAGACACTTTGGATTCCTGATCCACGCACAAAATTCTACTCTGCCATAATCTGTATTATCTTTATTCATTGCGTCTTTATCCTATCACAGCCCTATTTTCCTGTCAATTACGTCCCACTCTGTTTTGTCATATTCTGTTCCTGATACTTGCCGCGGATACAGATAAAAAAAGGGAGTGCCGCCCGGAGACAGAGGCCGGGAGAAGCTGCAGGGAAACAGAGGGCTAATCCGCGGGGAAGAGCCTGCTGACTCATGCGGCACTCCCTTTTTTTATCTGTATCCCCTGCCGCTATTCCTTCTTGTCTAAATCCGCACAATCAGCTACAATGAAGCCAGATGTTTTCCATAATGAGAGGCCGTCTGCACGGTGGGCGGCCGGGAATCCAGGGGGGATTTATTATGATACCGGAAAAATATTTCACAGGGAAAAAATCTGTCTTCTTTTATGCAGGTGCCTTATACCGCAAGGTAATAAAAAACAGTTTTTTCAATAAAATATTTCTTGTTTATCTGGCAATCACTTTTGTCTCCTGCATCATCCTTTTTTTCACGCTGACTCAGAGCCTTATTTCCGTAAAATATGATCAGGCCCTCGTTATGAGCGATCAGATTCTCGCCACCGTGGATACCTATCTGGAGAAAAAAATCGCCAATGTAAAATCCATCCAGCAAAAGCTTTACCGTGACGGAGGCAATTGGCGTATGATAACCGAAGAGCTGAAAAACCCGGCTGCAGAACGGCTTTCCGCCTATCAGCGGCAGGAATTAAACAATGCGGTCATCCAGACCTATTACTCCATCGATAAGGATTTGAACGGGATCTTCCTCTTTGGCAGCCAGGAGGAAAATATGCTTCAGTTCGGAAGCAGCCAGTCCAATGCGGAATACAGCTTTTTCCTGGATTACTGCAGGAATCATGCATCCGACGATTTTTCCTCGCTTCAGCTGGTTTCCTCCCGCAATCCCGCCCATACCTCCAATACCTTTTCCCTGTTTCTGACGGACGCGGTTCGCAATCCCGATAACTTTGCCGACTGTATCGGTGTTTCCGGCATTTATTTTAATGCCATGAACATCCAGCAGTCCTATTACCAGTATAACCGTCACCTGAAGGGAACCATCTATATCATTGACAGCAGCCGGAATCTTCTGTACGACTCCTCCTCTTCCTATCTGACGCAGGAGCATTTTCCCTGGGAGAAGCTGATGGAAACCGCAGGCGGGAATTTCCTTTACCGGGGTATCAACTATAATGTCGTCCGTTCCTCCTCCGGCCCCTGGTATATTGTCAATGCGTTTCCCATGTCCATGGTAAGAGAGGATGTAAAGGTTCTGCAGAAAAATATATTGAGCATCCTGTTTCTGATTTTTATCCTTACCTTCCTTCTGAACTACATAAGCACCAAATTTTTTGCCAAACGGATCCGTCCGATAACGGACACGATGGAACAGGTAAAAACAGGCCACCTCACGAGTTTCCAGATACAGCCCAATTCCGATGACGAAATCGGATATATTTATTCGGAGCTGATAAAAATGTGTTCGTCCCTGGACGATCATATTCAAAAGGAATATGTCTATCAGCTCAAACAAAAGGAAATGGAGCTGTATGCCCTACAGGCACAGGTCGATCCTCATTTTCTTTACAACACGCTGGAATCCATCCGTATGAGCCTTTATATGAAGGGTGAAACCGAGGCCAGCAAGATGATCCGTATCCTTTCCGATATGTTCCGCAACATCATGAAAAAGGATGTGGCCGTCTCCAACAGGGAGGAAATCAATTATGTCCGTTCCTACCTTGAGCTTTACCAGTTCCGGTACGGAAGCCGGATGAAATATGAGATTTCCATCCCGGATGAAGTATACCGCTATGCCACCATCAAGCATATTCTGCAGCCGGTCATCGAAAATGCCCTGATACACGGCATTCAGGATACGGGAACCGATGAGCATCCTTCCGCAATATCCATCAGTGCGGAAAAGAAGGGGGAGGATATTCTTTTCTTTGTCCGTGACGACGGCTGCGGCATTCCGGAGGATAAACTGGAGGAAATCAGGCGGAAGCTGGAGCAGGGTGATCTTTTCCAGGATTCCATCGGTATTTACAATGTGAACAACCGCCTGCGTATCGTCTATGGGAGCAGTTACCGGCTGCAGATACAAAGCCGCCTGCGCAGGCCCCCTTCCCCTGACGGGACCGGCGGGGAAGACGGCGGCACACTTGTCACTCTGCGTATCCGCGCAATGAAGAAAAAGGAGCTTGAAGAATATGTACAGACTATTAATCGTGGATGACGAACCTATGATTGTGGAAGGACTGAAAGCCTATATTCTCACGGCGGATTATCCTTTCAGTGCCGTGGATACTGCCTCTAACGGCAGAGAGGCCCTTGAACAGATGGAAAAGCAGCCTCCCGATATGCTCATAACCGACATCCGCATGCCCCAGCTTGACGGCATCGGCCTGCTTTCCGCCGTGCGGGAACGGGAATGGGGCACGAAAGTCATTGTGCTCAGCGGCTATAATGATTTCGAATATGTCCGTTCCATGGCCGTATTGGGGATTGAAAATTATCTGCTCAAGCCCGTTAACGAGGAAGAGCTGTATGCTACTGTTTCCGCCACGTTGAAGAAACTGGATAACGAACAGGCCCTGCAGATGAAGGAACAGCTGAATGCGGATCTGATCCGTGAAAATATCATTAACCGCTGGCTTTATGGTTCTATCGGGGAAAATGAACTGATCGAGCGGGCAGAATTTCTCGATTTCACCTTGGAGGCCGCCAGCTATCAGCCCTGTATCATACGCCTGCTCGGTACGAATGAGGATAAGGATCCCGCCCTTCTCCGCCGGTTCCAGGAGCTGTGCAGACAGATTCTTTCCCGGAACAGCAGCTGCTACTATGCCCGCAATTACGCGGGAGACATCATTGCCGTTTACTGCCCGGATGAAACGGATTCCCCGGAGGATTCCTTCTCCATTCTTCTGAACCAGTGTCTGGAAACGGTAAAAAATGAGCTTCCCGTCAGTCCTTATGTCCTGCTGGGAAGCTGTGTGGAAAATTATTGGGAGGTCTCCGCCAGCTTCCGGGAAGCCATACGGGGCGGTATCCACCTGGATTCTATTGCAGCCGGAGAAGCCGCAGCAGCAAAAAAGGAGGAGTACAACGCCTCCTCCCCCTTTTCCCTCCGTCTCGCACAGTATGTGCTGGAGCATTATGATCAGGATTTATCCCTGAAAACCCTGGCGGTGCATTTCAAGGGAAATGCCGCCTATATCGGACAGATTTTCAAACGGGATATGCATAAGTCCTTTTCCGATTATCTGAAGGACGTACGGATGGAAAAAGCGAAGGAGCTTCTGGAAAACAGCAGCCTCAGCGCAAAGGACATTGCGGTGAAGGTCGGTTTTCAGAATGTCACCTATTTTTCCACCGTCTTTAAAAAAGAGACCGGCTTAAGCCCTGCAGAATACAAGCGGGCCTTTCTTCCTCCGGCTGACTGACACGCTACAGTTCACGGCTAGTCAGCAGATATCATATACGCTGCGTATGGTAAGTCCTTCCGGTTTTCCTTCCCGGATTTTAACCCGTCTGGTTCCGGCATCCATATCAAAGTAATTATCCTCCAGCAGCATGTCATCCGCCGCATTATGGATTTCCACGCTTCTGGCATAAGCATCCGCCGTCACCACAAGCTCCTCCCCTTCCGCCCTGACCTGAAGGCAGGGATCCCGGAATGCAAAGTATTTGGGTGCACAGAACAAAACGCTTCCGGAGGAAAGGACTTCCCCATCTGCTTCCAGCCGGAAGCTTACATAGTTTTCAAACAATCCGGCTTCCGGAAGCTCCACTTTGTCAAGCCAAAGGGAGGACAGCGGCCCTGCTTCGATCCGGACGGATTCCTCCCTGATAATTGCCGCTGAAGGATCCCGCAGTGACCAGATGACCATTCCCCGCTGTGTCTGCATGGTTTCATTCGCCACATTCAGACGGATGGATCTGCGTACCTCACAGGGCTGGGCGTTCACATTCGGATCCTGGGTGAGCATGCCTTCCTCTTCACAGGATAGCAGCACAGGGGCAAAAAAGCGTTTGGCATAATAATGCAGCGCCTTCCACCGTCCGTAATAATCAATGGAAGACCAGCTTGCCGCGGGCCAGCAGTCATTCAGCTGCCAGATGACAGTCCCCATGCACCTGCCCCGGTTTCTCCGGAAATGCTCCACACCGCAGCGCATGGCTTCCGCCTGAAGCAGCTGGGAGGCATAAAGAATGGTATCGAACCGCGAGGGATAGAGGAAGGTCTGCTCCATGTAGCTCATGATTTTTCCGTTGGCAGAGGAATTCCTCTGATGTTTTTCCATCACATAGGAAAAGATATTCCGTTCCTCTGGGCGGGTAAAGGTCTCCACCGTCTGCAGGGACGGAAAGGACTGGAAACCAAACTCGGAAAGGTAGCGGAAAAAGAACTTCCGGTACTCCGTAAAGGGCTTTCCCCCGTGCCATACATCCCAATAGTGCACATCTCCCCTGTTTTCATCGTTGGGCGCATCAAAGCCTCCTCCTGAGGAAGGGCTTGCCGGCCAGTAAAAGGTGTTGGGATCCAGCTCCTTAAGCACCTGGGGGATGATGTATTCAAACATCTTGAAATAGTCGCTTTTCTGGCTTGGCTTTAAACACCAGCCTTTTTCATCCATTTCCAGGAAATATTCCATCTCGTTGTTGCCGCACCATAAGCCCAGGCTGGCATGGTGGCGTATCCGTCTGATATTGTCGGCGAATTCCGCCCTGATATTCCTGTCGAATTCCTCGGTCAGATCATATACACAGCAGGCAAACATAAAGTCCTGCCACACCACCAGGCCCAGCTCGTCACAGATATCGTAGAAAAAATCATCGGGATAATATCCGCCTCCCCAGACCCTGATCACGTTAAAATGGGCATCCCTGCAGGCTTCAAGCAGGCGCCTGGTTCTTTCGCCGTTCACCCGGGGAAGGAGATTGTCCTCGGGAATATAATCCGCCCCCATGGCAAAAATACGTACGCCGTTCACCTCATGGGCAAATTCTTCACCGAACTCATCCTTTCTCCGGCTGACCCCCATGGTACGCAGCCCGATCCTTCTTTCCCATACATCGAGCAGCTCGCCATCCTTCCACAACTGTACACAGACGGTATAAAGAGGCTGTTCCCCATAGCCGTTGGGCCACCACAGGCAGGGCTCCTTTATTTCCATTTCCCCTTTCTCTGAAATATCCTCTTCCAACCTGGTATTCTGCTGCTTTCCTTTCGGATCGGTGACGGTAATATGACAGGAAAAGCCTTCCCCTGCGCCTGCACGCTTCTCTCCTCCTTCGCAGCATTTTAAAATCTCCGGCTGAAAGCCCAGCAGGACCTTGCCGTCTTCGTGTGTCTGCGTGACAGAAACGCTTTCCAGCCGTCCTTTATGTACTCCCAGCAGGCTCACCTTTCTCCAGATTCCCGCATCGGGTATCCTGGGGCCCCAATCCCAGCCGAACATGCTGTGCCCCTTCCGCAGCCTCGGCAGGCCCTTCATGGCATCCACACACCCGATAATCGGCTCTTCTTCATAGGAGCGGGCAATGAATTCCGTCGGGGAATAAAGAACCGCCCTGAGCGTATTTTCTTCTTTAAGAAGGGACTTTACAGAAAACTCCCATATCCTGTGCATGTTGTTGGTTTTTCCCAAATACACCTCATTCAGCCAGATATCCGCCAGGGTATCGATTCCGTCAAACCGCAGAAGGACCTCGTCCTCTTCCCGGATTTCCGCCTCCGCCGTAAAATCCACCCTGTACTCATAATCATGGGAGATGACCTCCAGGGCCTGATACTCATTATCCCGGTAATAGGGATCTTCCATCTTCCCGTTGGCCATCAAGTCCGTATAAACGCTGCCGGGAACGACGGCAGGAAGGAATTCCCCCGTCCCGTTCTGCCGCATCATCCAGCCGTGATCCAGTTCCTTTTTTCTCATGCAAACAATCCTCTCTCCCTTGTAACATCCGGCCCTAAAAACCGCCGTGCGGCGGGCCGGATATCTGTTTTCTCTGCGTTTTCCTACTGTCTGCGCAGACCTGCCTGAACAATTTCGAATTTCCCGCTTTTCCAGCTATATTCTTTCCGCTCTCCTGTTTTCAGATCGATCTCCTGTTTCTGATCCCCATAACAAAGAAGCCTTTTCTCATCTTTCCCGCAGACAAGCACCACCTTTTCCGGAATGCCGTCCTTCCAGTAAATATCCGCTTTCTGTCCGCCTCTGAGACAGATCCCTTTTACATATCCGTTTCTCCACTCATCCGGCAGCGCAGGAAGGATGCGGATGACATCCCCGTGGCTTTGTACCAGCATTTCCGCCATAGAGGCGGTCAGTCCCGTATTTCCGTCCAGTTCCCAGGTGCCGGCCCACATGGAGGTCTCATCGCTCATTACCGAGGAGAGGTTGGGCTTAACCAGACGGCGCAGCGTATCCTGATAGATCGCCAGGGCCTTTTCCCCGTCACACAGACGGGCGTAATACCCCATAAGCATATTCATGCCCCAGGAAGTGATCTCAAAGTCCTCAAGCCTTCTTCGTATGCTCTCATACGCCGCCTGCGCCAGCTGCGGCTGTTCCTCCGGCCGTATCTGGGAAAAGGGGTACAGTCCCAGCAGATGAGAGGTATGGCGGTGATTGGGGATTGGTTCGTCAAAGTCATGGAACCATTCCTGCAGCTGTCCCCGGGAACCGATCCGGTAAGGCGGCAGGTTCTCCCTGATTTCCACGCATTTTTCCAGGAAGGAATCCCTTTCCAGGGAAAGCTCCTGATAACCCTTCGCAATGATGTCCAGTATTTCCCGGACGAGGATACAGTCACAGGTCGTGGAAAGAGACAGGAAATATTCCTTTCCATCTACGGAAAACATATTTTCAGGAGAATAAGAAGGCCCTGTCATATAAAAGCCGCTTTTCTCATCCGGGAACACATAGTCCGCCGCAAATTCCGCCGCCCCTTTCAGGACAGGCCACCATTCCCGCAGGAAATCCTTATCTCCGGTAAACTCATAATAATCCCAGATCAGGGCGGCGCACCATACTCCTCCCAGGGACCATACGCCCCAGTTATAGGACCAGCCCAGAGAGGTAAAGCCCCAGGGATTGGTCACCACATGGGCCGTCCAGCCTTTTGCTCCATAAACTCCGGCCGCTGTTTTCTCCCCGGACGGCACCAGGATATCCCTCATGTAGGCAAATGCGGGCTGATAGCATTCCGGCAGGGCACACAGCGCTGCCAGCCAGTACTGCATCTGGAGATTCATATCCACATGCATATCCTGCGTACAATCGATATTGTTATAGATATTATCATTCCAGATTCCTCCCATGTGCGTGGGAAGGGGCGAATCCTCCCTGGAGGAGGCGATAAGCAGGTAGCGCCCGTACTGGAACAGGAGGCCCGCCAATCCCGGATCCTCCTTTCCCTCTGTCTGCTTCCTGAGCCGTTCATCGGTGGGCAGTTCCCTCCTATCCGCAGTTCCCAGGGAAATATCCATCCGGTTATACAGAGCGCTTACATCCTGTATGTGCTCCTGTCTGAGCTGTTCATAGCCCTTCTGCCATGCTTCCTCCAGACGCCGTCCGGCTGTTTCCTCCGGATCAGGCTGAAACATATCCGTTTCCAGATCCACCAGAAGAGTTGCCCTGGTGGCATTCTCCACCCAGATCCCGCTTTCTTCCAGATGATGGTACCCATCGGTCACTACCCGGATCCTCCCGGCCAGATTGACACCGGTAAGACCGTCACTGTGCAGTGTTTCCCTGGCCTGTCCCCGGATGAGATAATCCTGCTGCCGTTCTTCTGTTATTCCGACCCGGCTGGCAATCCCCTCAAACCGGATACGCAGGGCAAAGGGCTTCCCGGGCCGGGTATCCATGTGGATTACGGCTGCCTGTGCGGGATTGGAAAGAAAAACCTCTCTCCTGTAGGTACTTCCCCCCGCCTTAAAAGATACTTCCGACCGTGCCTCCTCTAAGTACAGCCGGCGGACAAAATCCGTAACCGTATCCGCTCCGGCCGCTTCCTCCCATTCCTTTTCCGGTCTTCCTTCCGGGAAACAATCGATATAAAAATTCCCCACAGGCAGATTCGTACCGTAATTATTCTTATTTCCCACAAAACCATGACCGAGTTCATCGGCTCTTTCATAATCTTCCTCAAGAAGAGCCTCCCGGATCTGAGCCAGCAGTTCCCTGCTGTCCGCCCGGTTATTCTCCTCACTGGCTTCTCCCGACCAGTAGGTGGATTCATCCAGCTGCAGAGTCTCCCTCCACGCGCCGCCGAAGTCCATGGCCCCCAGCCTTCCGTTTCCCAGGGGAAGCGCTTCCTTCCAGTTCCCCGCAGGCTGTTTATACATAAGTATTTCTTTCATATTCTTACCCCTTCACGGCTCCAACCATAATTCCGGATGCAAAATAGCGCTGCATAAACGGATAAACCACAAGTATCGGAATGACTGTCAGCATGGCAATCGCGGAACGGACCGATAAAATGGACGGACGGTTCATAACCATTGCCGTTCCGGCTGTTTTCGGGTCGTTCATGACCACGTTCATATTCTGGATGACCTGGTAAAGCATGAGCTGCAGGGTCTTCAGATTATTATCCTGTACCAGCATCAGGTTATCGTACCAGGAATTCCACTGTGTCACGGCGCTGAACATGGCCACCGCCCCCAGAATGGGTGTGGAAACCGGAAGTATAATTTTAAAGAAGGTGACAAAGAAACCCGCGCCGTCAATTCTCGCGGATTCCTCCAGCTCGGCCGGAATGCTCTCAAAATAGGTTTTAATCAGTATGACATAATAAGCGGACAGAGCGGTGGGAATGATATACACCCAGAAATTATTTTTAAGCCCGTAGGTAACCATGGTAATTACCCAGGGAATCATCCCCGCATTCAGATACATGGTAATCACCACATATTTATAGATCCCTTTCCTGTGAGGCAGTTCCTTCTGCGTAACCAGATACGCGAACATGCTGCAGCAGATCACCGTGATCACCGTACCGAAAAAGGCACGGGCCAGGGAAACAAATATGGGCAGCAGAATCCGGTTGTTCCCGAATATTTCCTGGTAGCTTTTCAGGGAAAAATTGGTGGGAAAGATAAGGAACCATCCTTCCGCCTGCTTGGGATCGCTGAAAGAGCTGGTAAGCAGGCAGTAAAAAGGATAAATACATACAAGCAGTACGATGAACATAAAAAGGATATTTATATAATCAAAAAACGTGTTTCTTTTTTTCATGGATTTTCTCTCCTTAAGCCCGGAAGAATACGGTATGCATGAATCGCAGCCCGGATTCTAAAAAATCGAACTTCCCCTCACTTTTTTCACGATAAAATTAGCTATCAGCAGCAGGCCGACGCTGAGCACGGACTTCATCATACTCATAGCCGTACCAAACGCATAGTTCCCCTGCACAATACCCATTTTATAGGTATAGGTGTCAATCACCTCCAGCTTATCCAGTACCATGGCATTCCCGAATACATAGTACTGCTCAAAGCCTGCTCCGGACAGCACATTTCCCAGGCCCAGGACAAGCAGCACCACAAAGGTGGACACCAGGCCCGGCACCGTGATATGCAGGATTTTCTGGAACCGGCCCGCGCCATCCACCTCCGCCGCCTCATAAAGCTGCGTATCGATCCCCGCTATGGCGGAAAGATAGAGAATAGCGCTGTAGCCGATGTTTTTAAATAAATAGGTAAACGTCTGTACGGTCCAGGCTATTTTAGGATTGGTGAGTACATTAAGAGGCTGGTCTATCACATGCAGCTTTTCGTAAAGCAGTGTATTGAGCATACCGTCCGACGGGGATAAAATGGTGACAAACGCCAGATACAGGAGAACGTAAGAAATAAAATAAGGGATGGTGGAAAAGGTCTGCACCAGCTTCCGGAACTTCGGCGCCCTGATTTCATTCAGAAGAATGGCGAATACCGCCGGAAGAGGCAGCGTGAGTATGATGAGCCCGCTGAGCACAAACGTATTTTTCACCACATTCAGCACCTGTTCCCCATTGCTGAAAAAGAACCGGAAATTCTGAAGTCCCACAAATTCCAGCTTATTCAGGGGGATACCCGGATAATACTTAAAAAAAGATATCACCCAGCCTAACAGAGGGACATAGCAGAAGGCGGTAATGAAGAGGAGAAAGGGTACACTAATCAGAAACAGCTTCCTTCGGACAGCTGCCTTGTTATTTACGGCTTTGCTTTTTGTTCTCAAATCTAATATACCTCCATAGGATCTCCGGGACCTGCTCTCACAGATCCCGGATACTTTTCAGACCAGGCAGATTCCGTTCATGCCCTGTTAACTATTCCACGCCATAGGCTTTCATAGCCTGATCGATGAGGGGATCCAAATCTGTATGGAGCTGGGCAAAACGATCCTGATACCATTTCACCACATCATCCACGCCCAGTTCTCCTACCTTTTCCATCGCCTCGTTCTGTAATGCTTCGTACTCCGCATCATCCTTTGCATAAATCATCTTAAAGATCTGCTTATACATATATTCATTGATCTGTGCATACTTCTGCTTGATGTCATCCGGCTTGGAACCGATACCGCTGGTATAAGTGGACCAGATAACGTTGGGAAGCTTTTCTCCTGCCCTGTTCTTATATTGGGTAAAATAGTCGGTGAAGCTTTCCGTGCCATAAAAGCTTAAAGCATCCTTTTTCACTGCGGAATAATTGTCCACATTGGGAATCTGTTCCGGCTGGATATAATATCCGTTGCTGTCCACGTCGATATGCTGGAACGCATTGATACCCGCATATTTCCACTTTCCGTAGGTCTCCGCCATATCCACAGTGCCGCCGGCGTTATCATCCAGATACTGCTGTGTCACCGAAGGCACATCGCCGTCCATCGTATAGGCCATTCCTTCCGCTCCCTGGGTGATCATGCGGGAACCTTCCTCGGACATACACCAGTCAAGGAACTGAATCGCTTTTTCCGGGTACTTGCATTTGCTGGTTATGGCAAATTCATTGCCTCCCACCACAGACTCCCAATAGACGGAAAGAGATACCACATCTTCAAGGGGCCTCATGGGCATATAACCCGCATCCTTCATTCCCAGCCCGTCCAGGATAGCCTCTTTGTTCATCACCTGCCAGCCGTTGACAGCGGAGAGATAAGCACCCTTATTGATCTTTTCCGTATACTCCGCGCTGCTCATGGTCACCGCGCCGGGATCCAGGATCCCCATCTGATTCGCCTTATAATACAGCTTTACGCCGTTCCAGAAAAAGCTGTCCGGATCCTGAAGAGGCGCTTCCACCTGTTTGGTTGCATGGTTCAGATAAACGGCATAATTCCCTTCCAGAGGCTCATACCCCTTGCTAAGCGGATAATCCCGGTTCACAAAACCATCCCCCATTCCCTGGGGATCCGCAAAAGCGCCGCCTATGGCATATACCTTTTCCCCTCCGGGAGTCTCCGGATAGCTGTCCTGCATTTCTTTCAGCATCTCCAGATAGTCCTCATCGGTTTCCACATCCGGGTATCCCATTTCTTTATATAAATCCCAGCGCACCCAGTTAGCCGCGCCCGGAAGCTGATCCAGGCCCATGCCTCCCCAGCCGCCCACACTGTAGAACTTTCCGTCATTGTACATATGCTCCCGGCGGTAATCGTTCCGGATGGTAAGTCTGGGGTCCGTTGACAGATTTTCCGTATATTCTGCCACCAAATCATCCAGCGGGATAATCATTCCGGCCTCCACGGCCCGGTTTAAATTATTCAGGATTTCCGGGTTGCCCGACGGGGAACCGAAATCCATAATATCATCCAGATCATTGCTGGCAAGCTTTGTGGCAAGCAGTTCATTAAAGGTACTCGTCTGGGCCGTTGTATTTCCCAGGCTGGAATCCACGGTAAGCTCGATCCGGATTCCCAGCTTTTCCTCTATGTACTTGGCAACCGGATCCTCCTGAAGCCCGGTATATTTGGACTGGTTACGGATAAACATTTTCAGGGTAACCACCTCATCCTGTCCCGCCGCTTCCTGCCCTCCGTTGTCATTTCCCGCTGTTCCGGAAGCTGTTTCGCCGCCCTTCCCGCACCCGGCCAGGGATGCCGTCATAACTGCCGCCAAAAGCATGGCAAGAATTCTTTTTCCGTTCTTTCTCATATTCTGCTTAACTCCCCTCTGTGTCCTTTGACACGCGCAATCATTTGTTCCGTAAATTTCCCTGTTCTCCGGCCGGAAGGGTGTATCGGCACAATGCTGTTTCTTTTTTTTAACAGCCTGTTATCTCCGACACATTTACTATAATCATACTAATTCAAGCGGACGCAACATACAATTCAAATAATTATATATTATTTTAAAAACTATAGAATAGACAAAAAGGATCTTTCCGCCCGTCATCCCACGGCAGAAAGATCCTTCTTCACCTATACACTCTATCTTTTTTCCTGACAAAGCAGCTATCCCGCTTTACCCCTGAAAAGGCTCCGTAAAATATCCCATATAGGAAACCGGCTCCCCTCCCGCTCTCAAATGGCCGGTATCCCCCGCCATCTGGCACCGGAAGTAGGAAGCCCCGGGCTCCCTTTCCTCGGATCCCAGCACCGTTACCGAAGTGGGAGCCAGGAAAAACCCGCTTGTCAGCACCACAGGGGAAATCCCCAGCAGATGCCCACACAGGAACAGCGTCACTCCCATATGGCAGAACAGCACAATCGTGGCGTCCCTGTCCGCCTTCTGTGTCCTGTCCGTCCGGTAAATACCGCCCTCCCGCACATAACCGTATTTTTCCAGAAGCCTGTCCAGGCATTTCCCAATCCGGAGATACTCTTCCTTCACATTGCCGCTCTTCATCACATCCGTGTCCAAGAAACCGTCTTTATCATACATAGCCGGTATCTTCGTCCAATATTCCGGATAGAAATCCCACGGATGCGCATTATCCCCCCTTAAGGGATCCTTAACCGGCCCGTGGAACTCCCGGAGCCACTCCATCGTCTCGGCGCTCCTCCCCATCTTCTTAAGACTCAGAGAAGCCGTATCCTGAGCCCTTCCCAACGGAGACACATAAAAATCCGTCACATCCCAGCCGCTGACCCGCTCCGCCAGCAAAGCCGCCTCTCTCCAGCCCTTTTCCGTCAGCGTATCGTTCGCATAATCCGGATCCCCATGCCTCACAAAAATAATCCTCATCCCTGTCCTTTTCCTTTCCCATATTTATCATCTATTTATCTAAATTCATTCCCTTTCGTCTCAGCCACCGTGTAACAGTCCCGGTCCAAGCCGGGAACGCCTCACTCCACAAAATTCTGAATCCAGACTCCTTTTTTTACAAGCACAAACCCGATCACACATTTAATGATATCCGCCAGCTGGCAGATCAGATACAGCGGAACGATCGGCACAGTGGAAAAACGGCTCATCAGGAAGGCAAGGGGAATGCTGACCACCCACATAAACGTACTGTCAAACAGGAAGGTAATAAAGGTCTTCCCCCCGGATCGAAGCGTAAAATAGCAGGCATGCATAAAGGCCTGTATGGGCATGACAAGGGCGGATATCCAGATAAACTGTTCCGCAAGGCGGCGCACCTCATCCGTGGTGTTGTACATCCGCGGGAAAAGCGGCGCTATGACAGCCATGACGGCACCGATACCGATACAGCTCACCACAGAGAAGAATATCAATTTGATATCCGTATCCTTGGCCTCTTCCATCTTTCCGGCTCCCAGGAGCTGACCGATAATAATCGCCACGGAATTACCCAAAGCGAGGAATACTACGTTAAAAAGATTGGAAATCGTGGATGATATATTAAGCCCTGCGATAACCGCCAGCCCCCGCATGGAATAACACTGCATCATAATTGCCATCCCTGCGGACCACAGCGTTTCATTCAGCATAAGGGGCAATCCCTTGATGACAATCTGCCCGATAAGATGAGAAGGGATTTTAAGCGTACGGTATACCCCTTCCATGTAAGGCGCTTTTTCCCTATGGGTATGGGTCCATATTACCACGATCAGGCATTCCACATACCGGGAAATTACTGTGGCGATTGCCGCTCCCACAACTCCAAGGGCCGGGACTCCCAGTTTTCCGTAAATCAGGATGTAATTCAGCACCAGATTCACCAACACTGCCGCAATACCGGCCTTCATGGGAAGCAAGGTCTCCCCCGACTCCCTCAGCGTACTGGAATACGTCTGGGAAAGGGCATAAGGCAAAAGTCCCAGCAGCATCCACAGTAAATAGCTGTAGCCGAAGGAAAGTGTTCTTGCCACATCCCCAGCTTCCGAACTTTCATGAAGATAAAGGGAAATCAGGCTCTCCCCGCCGCCGATAAACACAACGATTCCAATCACTACAAGGGCGGCGCAGAACCACAGCTTAAAACGGAAGGCATTGCGCACCCCTTCATAGTTTCCGCAGCCGTAAAACTGGGCGCCGAATATTCCCGCTCCCGATATGGCGCCGAAAACACAGATATTAAAGACAAACAGCAGCTGGTTTGCCACAGCTACGCCGGACATCTGCTCCGTTCCCACCTGTCCTACCATGATGTTATCCAGAAGCCCCACAAAATTAGTGATTCCGTTCTGTATCATAATAGGTACGGCCACCGACAGCACCAGCTTATAAAAATCCTTTGTTCCGATTAGTTTTTTTCTTATGCTCACTATCTCAATCCCCTGTTGTCAAGATAACAGCCCCGTACCTGCAACCAGGCCATAAGCTCATATGGCCTGACTTTCCTCATAGTACGGAGCTGCCTTTACGTTATCATTTTAAAGAAACGGATATCCGTTCATTTTCCTACACGATAATATGGTAGGAAGCATTGAATTCACCGCCTTCTTCCAGCATATTGCCCCATTCCCGCTCCTCAATCGTCCCCCGGAAATCCTTGTGGTCACATCTGCCGTACCAGGGCTCGATACAGATAAACGGCGCCTTCTTTCCCGGAGGCGACCATAGGCCGAAAAGAGGCGCGTCAAACTGCATCGTCACAAATGCGTCTCCCGACGGATCCAGCAGCCTCACCTCATGGGCCTGTCCTCCCTCCACGACAAGAGCGTCCTGATCAAACAGCTCTTCCGTTATGGGAAGTGTGCCCTCATCCAGGAAATATTCCTCATGATCATCCGTAGCCAGGCCGTCCGGACCGATAATTCTGGTTTCCAGAGGCTCTCCGGAATCAAACCAGAAGCTGTAGCCCTCCTTATTCCCTTCCTCATTCAGCGGACAGGCAAAAGCCGGATGTCCCCCTATGGAAAAATACATGGTTTCTTTTCCCGTATTTTTTACTCTCCAGAGTACTTCCACCTCTCTGCCGGACAAACGATATCCCAGCTCCAGGCGGAAATCAAAGGGATAGCATTCCCTGGTTGTCTCGTCGGAATCCAGTGCAAACCAGGCTTCCTCATCCGTTTGGGACACCAGGGTAAATTCCCTGTCTCTGGCAAAGCCATGCTGTGACAGCGGATACGCCTTTCCTTCATAAACGGCCTGCTTATTCCGGTAATTCCCCACCAGAGGAAAGAGCACCGGTGAAACCCGTTTCCAAAAAGCCGGATCCCCGCTCCACATATATTCCCTGCCGCTTTTTATATCCTTTAAGGATTTCAGCTCCGCACCCAGTAAAGCGATGCGGACAGCTATTTCCTCATTATGAAGTTCATAATCCCCCATACCTTTTCTCCTTCTCTAGTCAATCGATAATATCATCCCTGTCCCGGAAGCTCTCCTCCATGCTGTCTTCCACGGTTTCCCTGATTTGTCTGGTGATTCTGCGCGCTCTGGAGAAAATCCACAGATCGGACACTCCGTCAAACACCAGAAATACCCCGATAAACTTTATGGCAATATTCATGGCTTCAAACGGATTCCACAGAAGAATGCCGCCCAGCACGATGGTCAGGCCGGCGAACAGCAGCGCCAGCCACCAGAAACCGTATTTTGCCCGGCCTAAAAATACCGCCTGCTGCAGATCATAAAATCCGTGAAGGACGAGAATAATTCCTACAATCACCGGAATCAGCCCGATGACAAAATCCGGCTTCAGCAGAATCCAAACGCCGATAACCACAAATACGATAGTAAGAACCAGATGCACCTGCTTTATAAAGGTACCGGAGGGCGTGGAAAGAAAGCTGACAAAATAGATGATCCCCATCAGCACCAGAATGGCCCCCAGGACCATACATGCGATGCGCGCCGACATATCCGGCCATACAAACAGCACCGCGCCGCAAAGGATACAGAACAGCGCCGTAAGAATAAAATTGAGCTTCAGCTCCTGCACAAAATTTTTCATTAGAAACTCCCCCTTTCAATTACTCTTAACTTACTCCCCCTGCCTTTCCGTGTCAAGGGATTCCCTCCTTTTCCCGCGGCCCCGCCGGTGCCCGGAAAGAAGCCTTCTTCCGCTCGAGCAGCCGGAACATCAGATATCCCAGCATGGCCCCGAAACAATTCAGCAGAATATCATCCACATCAAATGCCCCGAAGGCGGAAAAAAGCTGAAACACCTCTATCCCCGTCACAAAAAGAAAGGCATTGCCCAGCACTCGCCACCAGGAACGGTAGATAGGATCCGTCCAGGGAAGAAGTATACCGAAGGGCACAAAAATCCCCACATTACCAGCCAGGTTTTCAAAGCTGTTCAGCCTGTCATGATATATGATATACATGCGTACTGTTTTAAAAAGAGTAAAATTGGCAGTTTCCAGCCCCTCCAGAATGATCCCCTTCTCCCAGGTATCCATAATTTCCTTCAGATGCTCCCAGGGATATTTGAAAATAATAAGCTTTATCGTAACGGCCAGGTAAACCAAAAACACAGCCCTGCGTATTTTCTTTTGCTTTTCTGTGTCCTTTATCTGCGTGGTAATACTTTGCTCCGGCTTACCCACACTGTTTCCTTTCTGTTATCAGCCAATTCTGCGCGCACCCGTCCGGCTCATTGCCCTCAGGAATAACGGACTTCCATCAAAGCCAGCCCGCAGGCCGGTACAAGAGGCCCTGCACATTCCCTGGAACCGCTTTCCAGGATCGCAGTCATATCCTCCGGCTTTTTTGCCCCGGTTCCCACTTCCAGAAGCGTACCCATAAGGATGCGTACCATATGATATAAAAAGCCATTTCCGCTGAAGGTGAAATGTATTTCGTCCCCCACACGGTCGATCTGAATGGAATCAACGGTACGCACCGTTGATTTTTTTCCTTTTTTTGCCGAAGTAAATGCCTTGAAATCATGGCTTCCGGTCAAAAGGATCGCCGCCCGGCGCATGGCTTCCATGTCCAGATGCTCCGGGACCTGATAGACATACCTTCTTTCAAATATATGTGGCACGGCATTGTTTAACACCCTGTACCGGTATGTTTTGCTTTTGGCATTGAGCCGGCTGTGAAAACGTTCCGGTACCTCTTCCACAGAAATCACCCCGATATCCTCCGGCAGATAGCTGTTTATTTTCTCCATAAGCGCTTCCGGCGTGTCATCCGTATCCATATGGAAATTGGCGACCTGGCCATAGGCATGGACTCCGGCATCCGTCCTGCCGGAGCCCTGGATTTCCACAGGCTTTCCGGCTATCCGGGAAAGAAGGCGCTCCAGCTTCCCCTGTATGGTATTCTCAGGAGAAGCGGAGGAAGAGGAATCCCCTTCTCCCTTTCCCTGTTTCTGCCAGCCCTTGTATCTGGTTCCTTCATATTGAAGTACTATTTTAAAATTACGCAATCAGCAAACCTCCCAGGGATTCTTTTTCCCTTCCATAAACAGCTTACAGCTCTGCAGGGAATCCCGCACCACCGTTCTCGTATAGTTATCCGTATAAAAAGCCATGTGATGAGAAACCGTTACATTGGGAAAGCCTCTCAATATAGCCAGTTCTCTGTTGTCCAGTACATCTGATTTCCGGTCATAATAATAAAGGCCGAATTCCTTCTCCACCACATCCAGCGCCGCCGCTCCCACTTTGCCGCTTTCGATTCCTGCGATCAGCGCCTCCGATTCAATCAGCGCGCCTCTGGCCGTGTTGATAATGACCACGCCGTCTTTCATTTCAGCCAGGGATTCCTTATTGATCAGATAATGGTTTTCCTCTGTCAGCGGCGTATGAAGAGTAATGACATCCGCTTCCTTCCAGAGTTCCTTCAGGGGAACATAGGACGCATGCTCCTTCACTTCCTCATTCTCATACAGGTCATAAGCCAGGATCCTGCAGCCAAAGCCGCTCAGATTCCGGATAACGGTCCGGCCGATCCGGCCTGTCCCGATAACACCCACCGTCAGATCCTTAAGCTCTCTTCCCTGTATTCCCTGAAGCGTATAATCCTGAATATTCGTCCTCTCCAGAATTCTTTTCATTTTACGGATGCTCATTAATATCAGCATCACCGTGTAATCCGCAACCCCGTTGGGGCCATAGGGCGCATTCCCCACATGGATTCCGAATTCCTTTGCCGCTTCCAAATCGATATGATCATAGCCAATCGTTCTTGTTGTGATATAACGGATTCCGCTTTTGGCAAATTCCTCCATCATTTCCCTTGTGATCTGGGAGGTGATGATATCCACGCATTCACAGCCCTCCGTCACTCTTGCAATATTTTCCATGTCCGGCGCATCAGGGCAGGGGGACAGTGTAAGCCCCAGCTCCTGACTGTATTTTTCAAACCATTCAGCCTCGTCAAAATCCCGCATATCAAAAACAGCTACGCTTTTCATTTCAGTTCCTCCAAATCTTCCTTATTCAGTTTACGGAAACGGTTAAACCCTCTTATCAGAATCCGGATACTGTCCATCGTGGTCTCAAACAGTCCCGCTTCATACATATTCACCACTACAATGCCTATGGGTACCGCCAGAATGATTCCCACCACGCTGCCTACCTTATATCCGATAAACAGAAGGAACAAGGTGGGTATAGGAGGCATTCCAATGGAATCACCCACGATTTTAGGCTGGATAATCTGACGCAGCAGCTGGGCTACTCCCCAAATAATCATCAGGCTCAGAGCCATCCGGTAATCACCGGCCAGCAGTTCAATAACAGCCCAGGGCCATAAAACGGCTCCCGTACCGAATATGGGAAGGAAGTCAAGAACGGCAATGAGAAGGGCGATCAGAAGGGCATAGTCCACCTTCAGAATCCACAGACCTATCATAAGGATCAGGTAAATCCAGATTTCTATTTTGCACTGGGCCTTGAAATAACCGCCCACCGCCCCTGCCAGGCTGGTTGAAAGCACCTTCCATTTTTCCCGGAAGCTCTCAGGCAGATATTTCCTCAGAAATTTACCTACATTATCCTTTTCTGCGACAAAGAAATAAGAAGATAACAGACACATGATGGTGCCGATAAGAATGGAGGGAATATTTTTTGCAAAATTCCCTACCGCCGTAACCGTAGGCGCACTCAGGCCATTGATGGCATCCCCGATATACTGCACCAGTTTTTCAGAAATAACGGACAGGTTTTCCCGTATCTCCAGGGGAAAACGGGCATAAAAATCAGTCAGGTTTGCCCCTACCTGGTTGAGATCTCTTTCCAGCCCCTTCCAGATATCAGGCAAATCGGCAATAAATCCGGCCCCTTCCGAAATAAGCCTGGCAATGACCAGATACCCAAGACAGACTACCAGCGCCAGCACCGCCACAATAACGATGGCAGAACCTGCTTTCCTTCGGATTTTTATCTTCTGCTCAAAAAAACGGACCAGAGGATTCGCTATCATGGCGATGATCCAGCCCACCACAAAGGGCATGAAAAATCCCAGCAGCCTGGGCAGCACAAAAATAACAAGCAGCAGCAGAACCACTGCTGTCAGCAAGTTAAGGACTGCTTTTACATACTTCGTCGAACCGGATTTCTGCATAATCACACCTGCCTTTTCCCAGCCTGCTGTCCCTATTCCTCTACTGCCCGAGCATCAGGACGGACTGCCGAATCCGGCGTCTCCTGCTTTTCCGCGGCGAGCAGACTGTCAATCAAATCATAAATCTCTTCCCGTCCCTGCTTGGTCTGCGCTGAGAAAGGAATAATCACTGTCCCTTTATCCGCCTCCAGTCCTTCCCGCACCGTTTTCAGCGCTTTGGGAACCTGGCTTCTGTTCAGTTTATCCATTTTGGTGGCTATAATAACAGGATGATAGCCCTGATGGCAGATCCACTGATACATCTGCCTGTCGTTGGCCGACGGCTCATGACGGATATCTATCAGAAGAAACACGGTCTTCAGCTGTTTTGAGCTCCGAAGATATCTCTCGACCATTTTCCCCCACTGGGCCTTTATCGCTTCATTCGCCTTTGCATATCCATAACCGGGCAAATCCACGAGATAAAAGGCATCATTTACGTTGTAATAATTTATTGTCTGGGTCTTTCCGGGCTGGGAGGAAGTCCTGGCAAGGGACTTCCTGTTCATGACTGCATTGATGAGAGAAGATTTTCCCACATTGCTCTTTCCCGCAAATGCAATTTCCGGGAGAAGATTGTCAGGCAGCTTGCTGGTTATACCGCATACAGTTTCCAGATTTACATTTTTAATAATCATTTTGTTTCCTTCCTGTGACTATCCTGTTTTTCTGCCCGGCTGTCCTGCGTTTACTGACTGACAAAAGCATGCTTTATGACTTCTTCCATGCTTTCCACCAGGATGATATCCAGACCGTTTTTGATCTCTCTGGATATTTCCTCCACATCCTTTTCATTTTCCTTCGGAACCAGCACTGTCTTCATTCCTGCGGTTTTGGCTGCCAGCAGTTTTTCCTTCAGTCCGCCGATGGCAAGCACGCGGCCTCTCAGGGTGATTTCCCCGGTCATTGCCACATCCGCTTTTACCGGGGTCTTGGTAATGGCGGAAAGAATCGCCGTAGCCATGGTAATTCCGGCGGAAGGGCCATCCTTCGGCACAGCCCCTTCCGGGATATGAATATGGAAATCATACTCGGTAAACGTATTCTCCGGCAGATGATACTTCTCGCTCACGGAACGGATATAGCTGACGCCGGTCATGGCGGATTCCTTCATCACATCGCCCAACTGGCCTGTGAGTCTGGTTTCTCCCTTTCCGGGCATCATATTCACCTCTACCTGCATGGTAACGCCGCCGACGCTGGTCCAGGCCAGTCCGCGCACAATACCTACATCGTCCTTTTCATTCGCCTTATCCCTGGCAATCTTGCGCTTGCCCAGATACTGCTCCAAGTTCCGTCCTGTCACATGCACGCTTTTTTTCTTCTGCTCCAGCAGCTGTCTCGCGGCTTTTCTGCATATTTCACCGATTTTACGCTCCAGCTCACGGACGCCGGCTTCGCTGGTATAGGAAATAATGATTTCCTTCAGGGCGCCGTCGCTGATAGTGAGTCTGTTGTCTTCCAGACCGTTCTTTTTCAGCTGCTTCCCGATCAGGTGTTCCTTTGCGATATGGAATTTTTCATTTGCCGTATAACTGGTCACTTCAATCGTTTCCATACGATCCAGAAGCGGCCTTGGGATTTCCGCCGTGGAATTGGCTGTGGCTATAAACAGTACCTCCGACAAATCCACCGGGATTTCCACATAATGGTCACGGAAATGGTTATTCTGCTCACTGTCCAGAACCTCCAGCAGGGCGGACGAGGTATCGCCCTTATAGTCGCTGCTGACCTTGTCTATTTCATCCAGCAGCATCAGAGGATTCTTAACCCCTGCCTGCTTCAGCCCTGTTACGATGCGTCCCGGCATCGCCCCCACATAGGTACGCCTGTGTCCCCTGATTTCTGCTTCATCGCGGACACCGCCCAGACAGATGCGCACATACTTTTTATTCAGGGCCTCCGCCACGCTCCTGGCTATGGATGTCTTACCGGTTCCGGGAGGGCCCACCAGACAGATAATCGGGCTGTCTCCCTGTTTGGTCAGGCTCCTTACTGCCAGGAATTCAAGGATTCTCTCCTTTACCTGCTCCAGGCCATAATGATCCCTCTCCAGAATTTTTTCCGCCCGCTTAATATCCGTATTATCCCTGGAGGTCTTATCCCAGGGCAGTTCCAGCAGGGTTTCCAGATAGCCTCTTTCCACGGAGGATTCGGCGCTTCCCTGTCCCAGACTCTTAAAACGGTTGATTTCCTTCTGTATTTTTTCCTTGACTTCCTTACCGGCCTTCAGCTTATTCAGTTCCTGTTGGAACTGTTCGGCATCGGACATCACATTATCTTCGCCCAGTTCCTCCCGGATATAGTTCATTTGTTCCCGAAGCATGTACTCCTTCTGGTTTTTCTCCATCCTCGCCTTCACCTGTTCGGAGAGTTCGGTACGGATCTTGGCCACTTCAATTTCTTCATAAAGGATTTTTGCCAGTACCTGATAACGGGTATTCAGATCAACCGCTTCCAGTACCTCCTGTTTTTTATCAAAAGTAACAGGCATGCTTTCGATGAGCTCATCCATAAGCACGCCCAGGCTGAAGGTACCCTCAAAATGCTTCAGCATGGTTTTTCCGATTCTCGGAAAGAAAGAACAGAACTCCAGAAAAAGCTCCCTCAGGTTGCGGGTCATGGCTTCTTCCTCTATATCCGCGCCCTCCATGGACCGGCCGTACCGTCCCTCATTCAAGTGAAGAGGTGATTTTACAACTTCAATTTCACTTACCAGATAACGTTCCTCTTTATTGAGGAAACCGTTCAGCCTTGCCCTGTCTATCCCCTCTACCAGGACACGGACCACATTTTCCGGGAGCTTCGTCACCTGCTTAATCTGTGCCAGACAGCCCATATGGTAAACTTCCTCATAATTGGGATCATCATTTTCGATGTCCTTCTGTGCCACAAGGAAAATCCGCTGATCGCTCATCATAGCCTGTTCCACTGCCAATATGGATTTTGCACGGCTTAAATCAAAATGTATGACCAAACCGGGCAGTACTGTCATCCCACGCAACGCCACCGCAGGTACCTGAAGAACTCTTGCAGAAGAATCTTCCTGTTCCTCCGCAGAGATAATATCTGTTATTATATTATCCAAATTCATATTTTCAGCTTTCGTTTTTTCTTCCATTGATTATTCCCTATTGTATGAGGCTCTATTATCGGAAAACAATCCCCTTATCCCGGTTTTCCAAAGCCTCTTCGCCCATTTTACGAGTTACCATAAACGCCGCCCTTAAAAAGGGCGGCGTTATCTTTACCTACTACTTTGCTTCTCTATAATCTTCCAATTGCCCTCCGCTTTCATCATGGACAACCAAAGGCTCGCTCTCTCCGTCCACAGCTTCTTTTGTGATAATGCACTGTTCAATTGTGTCGTCGGAAGGGATGCGGTACATCACATCCATCATCACGTTCTCCAGAATGGAGCGGAGTCCTCTTGCGCCGGTCTTTCTTTCCATCGCCTTTATGGCAATAGCTTCCACAGCATCCGGCTCAAATGTGAGTTTTACATGGTCAAAGGAAAACAGCTTCTGATACTGCTTCACAAGAGCATTTTTAGGCTCCGTAAGAATGCGCATCATAGCCTCTTTATCCAGACCCAGAAGGGATACATTCACAGGCACACGGCCGACGAATTCCGGAATAAGGCCATATTTAACAAGATCGGTGGGTGTTACCTCAGCAAGAAGCTCGCCCATCTCTCTGGTGCTTTTATCCGCTATTTCCGCATTAAAACCAATTGACTTTCTGTCCAGACGTGTTTCCACAATTTTATCCAGGCCATCAAATGCTCCGCCGCAAATAAAGAGTATATTGGAAGTATCGATCTGTATCAGCTCCTGATGGGGATGCTTTCTTCCGCCCTGGGGCGGAACGCTTGCAACAGTTCCTTCTATAATTTTAAGAAGCGCCTGCTGTACACCCTCACCGGATACATCTCTGGTTATAGATACGTTTTCGCTCTTTTTTGTAATTTTATCTATTTCATCAATATAAATGATTCCATACTGTGCTCGTTCTACATCATAATCAGCCGCCTGTATCAGCTTCAGGAGAATGTTTTCCACATCCTCTCCTACATAGCCGGCTTCTGTCAGTGTCGTAGCATCTGCTATCGCAAACGGTACGTTTATAATCTTGGCAAGTGTCTGCGCCAGATAGGTTTTACCGGAACCCGTGGGCCCAATCATAATAATGTTGCTCTTCTGAAGCTCAACATCATCCTCATCCTTCTCAGCAGTCACGCGTTTATAGTGATTATATACCGCAACTGACAAAACCTTCTTCGCCTCATTTTGGCCGATTACATAATCATCAAGGAATTCCTTTATTTCCACGGGCTTCAGAAGATTAATATCCATCGACTCTTCCGGGGTTTCATCTTCGTACTCTTCCTCAATGATATCCGCACAGATATCCACGCACTCGTCACAGATATAGACGCCGTTCGGTCCGGCAATCAGTTTACGGACCTGATCCTGCGTCTTATTGCAAAAAGAACATCTTATCTGGTCGTCTGAATTTCTACCTGCCATTTTTATACCTCAATTTTCCATCTCATAAACAATTCTTTGTCAAAGCATACCGGATATACCGTCCTCAGGACAGTATATCCGCGGGAAATATATTATGCCTGCTTCTGGGCATCTGCTCTTGATATGATGACGCTGTCAATAAGGCCATAAGCCTTCGCTTCTTCAGCCGTTTTCCAGTTATCCCTTTCGGTATCAGCCATAACGACTTCGAAATCCTGTCCTGTGTTCTGCGCTAAGATCTTTGCAAGCTTTTCTTTCGTCTGCAGAATATGCTTCGCAGTGATTTCAATCTCCGTTGCCTGTCCCTGCGTACCGCCGGAAGGCTGATGAATCATAATCTCCGCATTGGGAAGAGCCATCCTCTTTCCTTTTGCGCCGCCTGCCAGAAGGAAAGCTCCCATACTGGCTGCCATACCGATACAGATTGTGGATACATCGCATTTTACAAACTGCATGGTATCATAAATGGCCATACCGGCCGTAACAGAGCCTCCGGGGCTGTTGATGTAAAGATGGATATCCTTCTCGGTATCCTCAGCTTCCAGAAACAGAAGCTGTGCCACTACCAGGCTGGCCGTGGTATCGTTTACTTCTTCACCCAGGAAAATGATCCTGTCTTTTAAAAGTCTTGAATAGATGTCATAGGAACGTTCCCCATGGCTGTTCTGTTCAATGACATAAGGTACTAAACTCATATAATCTGCCTCCGTTTCGCTTCATAAGTTTCAGTGCAAGAGTGTGTCCGGGAATTCACGATGAATAGTTTAATGCTTTCCCAAACACACTCTATATTATCGCACATACGTTTCTTTTGCAATAAGGCATACATTTAATTAAGAAAAGTTTTATAACCTGTTCAGATTATTCTTCTGTCTTAGCTTTTTTAGCCTTGGCTTTCTTTTCTTTTGCATTTTCCCTTACAAAATCAGCAGCTTTGGAAACAGCCAGATCTTCCATGATCTGTTTCTTGCCTGCTTCGCCCATGATTTCTTTCACCTTGTCGGCTTCCATCTTATAAGATTCCGCCATTTTCTGAACTTCATTCTCGAAATCTTCTTCAGAAGCTTCAATCTTCTCCGCAGCGGCAACCGCTTCCAGAACCAGTCTGGACTGGATTCTCTTCAGAGCCTGGGGCTTTACGGATTCCAGCATGGAAGCCGGAGTCTGTCCGGTATACTGGCAGTACATATCCAGGTTCATGCCCTGCATCTGCAGTCTCTGTGCGAAATCATCGATCATCTGTCTCTGCTGTGTAACGATCATGGCATCCGGAATTTCCATCTGCGCATCTTCAATGATAGCTTCGATAACAGCATCCTCTTTGGCATTCTTGGCATCCTGCTCTTTTTTCTCAGCCAGTTTTTTGCTGATGTCTTCTTTGTATTCAGCCATGGTTTCAAAATCAGAAACCTCGGAAGCGAATTCATCATCCAGCTCAGGAAGCTGTTTCTCTTTTACTTCCTTGATGCTTACCTTGAATACGGCGGGCTTTCCTGCAAGCTCGCTTGCCTGGTATTCTGCGGGGAAGGTTACGTTAACGTCCAGTTCTTCTCCGGTGCTTCTGCCGATGAGCTGGTCCTCGAAGTTATCGATAAAGGAATGGGAACCGATAGTCAGGGAATAATTTTCTCCCTTGCCGCCTTCGAAAGCAACACCGTCAACAAAGCCCTCGAAATCGATAACTGCAACGTCTCCGTCTTCCACTGCTCTTTCCACAGTTACCATTCTGGAGTTGTTTTCTCTCTGCTGGTTCAGATCTGCTTCCACTTCTTCCTCTGTCACTGCAGTATCGATCTTCTCCACTTCAACCCCTTTGTATTTGCCCAGGGTCACTTCCGGCTTAAGAGCCACTTCTGCGGTAAAGATAAAAGGCTTTCCGGCCTCAATCTGTGTAACATCAACCTTAGGGGAGGAAACGATTGTTTCTTCGCATTCTTCAACAGCCTTCTCATATGCCTCAGGGATCACTTCGTTGGCTGCATCCTCATAAAAGAATTCTTTTCCATACATCTGCTCAATCATCTTGCGGGGCACTTTGCCCTTACGGAAACCGGGAATCTGAATTTTTCCCTTATTTTTCTGATAAGCCTTCTCAATTGCAGCTTCCAGCTCTTCCGCCGGCACTTCAATGGTCAGCTTAGCCATGTTTTTTTCCAGTTTTTCCACCTGTAAACTCATTTTACTACTTCCTCCTTGTTTTGCGGAGCAAAATGCGAGTCCTCTGACGAGCAGAGGAATTTTCCTCCTTGTATTTCACTTTCGTGACTCCATATTACTCTGGAACTGTGCTTATCGTTCCTTATCACTATCACCGTCGGTTTGGATGTGTGGGCCAACCAACTTCCTTCCTGTATAAACACAGGCCTTCCGGGGGATTACCACCCTGTTGTTGTTCGCCCGGGACCATTGTTTCCGGGTGTTCACAGTCATTTTACGATTATAGCATAAAGTATTGAAAAATACTAGCTTTTTTTGGGTTTTTGTATTATACTAACAGATAGCCTGTACATACGGCAGCAAAATTTCCTGATGGATTTTCTGTTCCCTTTTGTACAGCCTGCAAACACAATATTACTTTTTTCTGAAACCAAAGGATTCCTGAAGTAAAGAAAGGGTGGCATAACGGAACCTATTACGCCTTCCCGGAGTCTGCCGTGAAGGCTTTTTTAAGCTTTTCAGAAAGGAAATTATTATGGAAGAAAGAGTCGCCATCATCGGTATCTTCATAACGGACAGCAGCGCCGCCGCAAAGGTTAATGACCTGCTGCATGAATACAGTGACTGTATCATAGGCAGGATGGGTGTTCCCTGCCGGGAAAAATCCATGAATATCATATCCATCATTGTGAGCGCCGAACCGGGACGTATCAGCGCCTTATCAGGGCGTCTGGGCCGCATTGAGGGCATTTCTTCCAAAGCCATGCAGGCACAGGTTAAGCCGGGCGCCTCATCCTGACCGGATGTATGGCACTGGCCCGCATATTTTTTATCACAGTCAACAGAAGGAGAATACTATTATGAAAAAATTTTTATCCGTACTGGCAGCCCTGACCCTGTCCGTTTCCATGCTGGCAGGATGCGGCAATAAAACAAACCAGACAGAGCCCTCCGCCGTGCCGGAGTCCTCACAGGCGGCGGAATCTGCTTCCGAAACAGTTCCTGCCGCTCCGGAAGCTTCCGAACAGGAAAGCAGCACCGCAGAAACAGCCGAAACAGCCGCCGTCACCGGGGAAGAAACCACGGTACGCGTCATGGCTTTAAAAGGGCCCACCGCCATGGGTATGGTAAAGCTCATGGATACCGCCGAGGCCGGTCCCGTTAACGGCAATGCCTATGAATTCACCATCGCCGCCTCAGCTGATGAGGTAACTCCCAAGCTCGTGCAGGGGGATGCCGATATCGCAGCGGTTCCCGCCAACCTGGCCTCCGTTCTCTATAACAATACGGAGGGCAAAATCCAGGTGCTGGCCGTTAATACCCTGGGCGTCCTTTATATCGTGGAAAGCGGCGATACCGTTCAGTCCGCCGCCGATTTAAAAGGCAAGACAATTTATGCCAGCGGAAAGGGCTCCACTCCTGAATATGCCCTGAATTACATCCTTTCTTCCAACGGAATCGACCCGGAAAAGGATGTTACCATCGAATGGAAATCGGAGCATTCCGAATGTGTTGCCGCCCTCGCTTCCGATGAAGGGGGAATCGCCATGCTTCCCCAGCCTTTTGTTACAACCGCCCAGTCCAAAAATGACAAAATACGGATTGCCCTTGATATGACCAAAGAGTGGGATGCCCTCCAGAAGGATGCGGAAAATCCCAGCGCCCTCATCACCGGCGTGGTAGTCGTACGTTCGGACTTCGCTGCCGAAAATCCGGATGCGGTTAATGCATTCCTTGATTCCTATAAAGAATCTGTGGATTATGTAAACGGAAATACGGAGGATGCCGCCGCCCTTATTGAAAAATATGACATCGTTCCCGCTGCCGTGGCTGTCAAAGCCCTTCCTTACTGCAATATCACCTTTATAGAAGGCAGTGAAATGAAGGAAAAGCTTTCCGGTTATTTAAGCGTCCTGTCTGATCAGAACCCCAAAGCCGTAGGCGGAACCCTGCCTGCCGATGATTTCTATTACAGCAGATGAACAAGCTGACTGTTTACAGTGGAAAACACCCTGATACGGAGGGAAAAACATGCGCAGACAAAAAGCACAAAACCGCATCCGTCCCTGGGCTGTAGCCCTGTGGCTGGTGGTCTGGGAGCTTGCCAGCCTTTACATTGGACAGGAGATACTGTTAGTATCTCCTGTTTCTGTCCTGCGGCGCCTTTGTGACCTCGCACTCCGGCCTGATTTCTGGTCGTCCATTGCCTTTTCTTTTTTCCGGATTATCGGAGGCTTTCTGCTGGCTGCCTTCTTCGGCACCCTGCTGGCCGGCCTGGCGGGCGCCTTCTCCTTTCTGAGGGATTTGCTCGCGCCCGCCATGGCCGCCGTCAAGGCGGTGCCCGTTGCCTCCTTTATCATACTGATACTCATATGGGTACCTTCCCGGAACCTGTCCATTGTCATTTCCTTCCTTATGGTCCTTCCGGTCATCTATACGAATGTACTCAACGGTATCCGCAGCACCGATCCCAAGCTTCTGGAAATGGCCAGGGTCTTCCGGATACCTCTGTTCCGCCGCATACGCTATATTTATCTTTCCCAGCTACTTCCCTTCCTGCGGACAGGCTTCTCCCTTTCCCTGGGACTGTGCTGGAAAGCGGGTGTTGCCGCTGAGGTAATCGGTATCCCCAAAGGCTCTATCGGTGAAAAGCTATATGAAGCCAAGGTTTATCTGGAAACACCGGATCTTTTTTCGTGGACACTCGTTATTGTTTTTATCAGTGTTATTTTTGAAAAGATTTTTCTTCGGCTTATTGATGAAGGCGTGGGGATGATTGAAAAAAGGTAGGGGGTGAATCCGCATCGTTTCCCTGTGCCCCGGCTGTCTGTGTCTGCCTTCCGCTGTCCGTGTCCCGGCCCTCTGGGTTCCGTGCCCGGCTGGTATGTGGTGC
>ERZ791934.603-NODE-603-length-46432-cov-4.035168_pt1 | contig 46432 bp, 75 predicted proteins | sample MGYA00510125_ERZ791934 | MGnify/ENA primary metagenome ERZ791934 (study PRJEB30046, sample SAMN00993240) | human gut metagenome | study: EMG produced TPA metagenomics assembly of the A metagenome-wide association study of gut microbiota in type 2...
CAATCAGTTTTTCCAGCTCAGCGGCGGTGTAATTCTTATCCGGGTCTTGCTTCAAGATTCGGAGTAAGTCATACGCCATAGCCTTTTGAACGTCCTTGCGTTCGTTTTCAGTAGGCATTTACTCGCCTCCTTTCTGATTATAGTATAACATAGGTATATACCTATGTCAAGAACTTTTTCAAATATTTTTAGTAAGACCCGCACCTGCGGATTTTATACAACTTCCCTCTTGGCGTGGAGGTTTAACTACGCCCGTTCCCCATATCGGTGTGGGCGCACCGGATTTATAAATCAAAGTCCTTTAGGGAGCGGAAAGGAACAACATGGATTTTACCAGCATTTTCAACGGAGAGGCTTTGACCCTGGCACAGTTCAACGAAAAGACAAAGGGCATGAAACTGGCGGATTTGTCCACTGGCGAATATGTGGAGAAGGGGAAAGACGATAAGCAAAAGAAAGAGATTGAATCCTTAAAGCAACAGATTGCCGAAAAGGATGAAACTATCGCCAATCTGGAAAAAGCAAAAGGCGATGCCGATTCCATGCAGAAGGAATTGGACCGTTACAAACAGGCGGAAGCAGACCGGGAAAAAGCAGAAAAGGAGGCACAGATGGACGCCATCCTCACGCAGACCGCAGAGAGCGCCCTGGAGGGTCGGGAGTTTGTCAATGAGTACACACGCTCGCACTTCTTGTCCGAGTTGAAAAAAGCGATTCAAGACCCCGCCAACAAGGGTAAAAAGCCCGCCGATCTGTTTGCCGACATGACAAAGGATGTGGACGGCGTGTTTAAGAACCCCCAGCACGAGCCGTTGAAGATCGCCGGAGTTACCAAAACCGACACCAGCGGCAACATGACCAAAGATCAGATTATGAGCATCAAGGATGCCTCTGAACGTCAGGCCGCGATTGCCGCGCATCTTGATCTATTTGGAAAGGAATAAATAACATGGCTGCAAAAGAAAACTTGACAAAAACCGCAGATATTCAATCCACCGCGCGGGTGATTGACTTTGTAACCCGCTTTGCCCGCAACTGGGAACACCTGCGTGAAATTTTGGGTATTATGCGCCCCATCCGCAAGGAGCCCGGTTCTGTCCTGAAAAGCAAGACCGCCACTGTGGTTCTTCAGAGCGGCACTGTTGGAGAGGGTGAGGAAATCCCCTATTCCAAAGCGACAGTAACCGAAACCCCTTATGAGGAGATGACCGTTGAGAAATATGCAAAGGCCGTCTCCATCGAGGCCATCAAGACCTATGGCTATGATGTGGCCGTTGGCATGACGGACGATGCTTTCCTGTACGAACTGCAAGACAATGTAACCCGTCGTTTCTATACATACCTGAACACCGGAACCCTGACCAGCTCCGAAACCACTTGGCAGCGGGCTTTGGCTATGGCAAAAGGCCGGGTAATCAACAAGTTCAAGCAGATTCACCGTACAGTCACTAACGTGGTCGGCTTTGCGAACGTTCTGGATTTGTATGATTATCTTGGCGACAAGGATATTACGGTTCAGACCGCGTTCGGCTTCCAGTATGTTCAGAACTTCATGGGATTTTCCACGGTGTTCCTGCTGTCTGATGAGGAAATTCAGCGGGGCCGCGTGATTGCAACCCCCGTTGAGAATATCGTTCTCTATTACGTCGACCCGTCTACCAGTGACTTTGCACGAGCGGGTCTCCAGTACACCACAGACGGTGAGACGAATTTGATCGGCTTCCATGTGGAGGGCAACTACCACACCGCCGTGTCTGAGAGCTTCGCCATTATGGGTATGACCCTCTTTGCGGAGTACAAGGATGCTATTGCGGTCATTGACGTGGACGATACTCCCACGCTTGGGACCCTGACCGTCAGCTCCGCCGCTGGAACTGAGCCTGGCACCACAAAGCTGACTGTGACCCCCGGCAAGGAGTCTACCGGAAACGTCTACAAGTACAAGACGGACCCCACCACAGCGCCCACGGTTGCATATGGCCAAAATGTGCGTACCTGGACTAGCTGGGACGGGACTTCTGACATCACCGCCACCACCGGCCACAAGATCACTGTGGTAGAGGCGGACGGCACCTATAAGGCGCAGAACGCCGGGAATGCCACTGTGACCGCTCAGACCTAATGGAAAGGGGGGAAGGCTTGATGTGCGGTTATATCACCTATGAGCAATACAAAGCCCTGGGGGGAACGGCCAGCGCGTCGGCCTTCCCCCGGCTGGAATTGCAGGCGCGTAAAAAGCTGGACTACTGGACGCAGGGGCGCATCACAGAGGTAGACGACGACATACGGCTTTGTATGCTGCTTATCATTGATGCTATGGGGAAAATCAAGAGCGGCTTTGTGAATGTAGCAAGTACCAACAACGATGGCCTGACTGTCAACTATGCCTCTGCCCAAACGGAAGAGCAGTTGATAGGCTCCGTGTATGAACAGGTTGTTGAAATTCTCCCTGTAGAGTTGATCAGTCTGGAGGTGGGGCTATGACGCTGCTGTTTCGTGAGACTGTGACGCTCCTGAACCGTCGAGTGGCGGAGGACGGGGACGGACTGGATGTATGGAAGAAAACCGTTCTGACCGGCTGCGTGTTTGTGAAAACCACTGTCCGCAGCGTATCAGGTTCCGACGTATCGCTGGGCCAGACAGTAACGGTTCGCATTCCGGAATCCCCTGATTATCATCCGTATCAGGAATGGAAAGGCAGCATGATAGGATTTACGGCTTCCGTTGGCGACATTGTAGTGCATGGCAAAGTGAAGGAGGCCGTGACGCCGGATAATGTACGGGCGGTAGCAGACAAGTACGAGTCTATGACTGTCCGCTCCGTCCGGGACAACACAAGGCTTCCGCTAGGGCACATTCATCTGGAGGGCGTATGAGAATTGAAGTTCAGATTTTTGACCCAAATCGCACGGCCAGAAGAATTTTCTCGGATGATGTTCGCAAATATGCCAACACAAGGCTACATGCATACTGTTCCCCATATGTACCTATGGACAGCGGTCAATTAGACCAAAATGTAAATATTACAGCAGAGTATGTCCACTACAAATCGCCTTATGCTCATTTCCAGTGGGAAGGTAAGGTGTTTGTGGATGATCGCGGAAGCACATATGCAAAGCGAAGTACCAGCAAACACGCAACAGGTAGAAAGTTGAGGTACTCAACGGACAAGCACCCTTTGGCAACATCACACTGGGAGCAGGCTGCTATGGCGGCAAAGAAAGAACAGCTTGCGGCAGATATTGAGGCATATATCAGGAGGTGACTTCTTGTCGGACAAAAATAAAGAAATTCTAGCGTTTTTAGAGCAGTGTCCGGCGGTGCAGTCCTTCCTTTTTTTTAATTCTGCGGCAGAGAAGTCCGGAAGGATTAGCGTCCAGACGGTCTACAGCGAGGCTTGGCTGGAACGCCATATTCGCGGGCACGGCATCAAACAATACGATTTTGCGGTAGTGCAGATGCTTCCGCAGGACGAAGGAACCAGCGAAAACAATGCGATTCAGGCGCAGTCCGTACAAAACTTTATGGACTGGATTGATGAACAAAACCAAAAGCGAAATTTTCCACAGTTTGAGGGCTGCAAGGTCCTTTCGATTGAAAACCTACAAAATATGCCGAACTTGGCGGATGTGAACGAGGCGGGGACCATTGCCCGCTATATGTTCCAGGTTAGGGTTCGGTACTACCTGTAAAGGAGAGAACTTATGAAAGTATCTGAATTGATGGCGGGGTATACTCCAAGCCCGGAATTTGCTGGACTTGCTACAAATGACGATTGGGTACTTGCTGTTGGAATTGGAGAAGAAGTCACAGATGAGAATGACTATACCGTTGTTCAGCAAGGTGTGTCTGGACTGGACCCTCAGTTAAATCCTGTTACGCAGGACAGCCAATATATCAGAACAGGCCTGTCTACTTCTAAGACTGGCACACAGCGCACTTTTGCGATTACCGGAGACCGTTATATCGGCGATGCTTTTCAGGATTATTGTTTTGGCCTGGATATTGCGCATGGTGTTGGTCAAAAGGTGGTTGTTCCGTATGTATACTTTTCTATCTTAACTGGAAAAGGTGAGAAGGGCACCGCGTCCATCATCGTGAACTCTGACGGCGGCGGAAATGCAGGCGAGAACTCTGCAATTTCCATTGATCTGCGCAGCGTTGGAACAGCGCCCACAGCTTACACATATTCTGCGGGGATTTAAGGAGGCTTTATGGGTTACAAGGTTATGATTCTTGGGAAGTCCTATGACTTGCCTGCTCGGACTCTGAACGTTGACGATATGATTCAATCTATTTCTGAGACGGACCGGCTTTATCAAGCTGATGAAATTACGAGAAGGGAAGCTGTAACGAGGCTGCATGGCTTTGTAGAGGAACTAACGCCTGGCGCACTCCCAACATTAGAAGAAGTTGATACTAACGATTTGATGAAAGCCTGCTTGGATATCATCGCCGCATATGATGAGCCGAACAGAAAGGACAGAATGAACGTGCGGCTGGCAGAAGTTCGCGATCTTATTAAAACGCCTGAGTTTCAAAAGATTTTGTCTGCAGTTCCTTACATGAAGAAATGAGTCTTTACCAGACACCCCCTGATTCTATCCTAATCAATGGCGAGAAATATCACATTGATACGGATTTTCGAGTATGGATGGAGTTCCAGGGGATTTTTACCAGCGGGAAAAGTGATACGGAGAAGGCTGGGCAACTCTATAACTTAATGGAGCGGCTTGGCCTGCCTCCATCAAAGCCAGCGCTTGATTCTATGTTGGAATTTTATTCCGGAGAATCCCATGAGAATGCGGATGGAAGCAAAAACAGGCCGATAGCTTTTGATTTTGAGCAGGATAGCGAATTTATATATTCGGCTTTTTTAGGAGCATATGGCATTGATCTAGCTGCTTCCCAAATTCATTGGTGGAAGTTTAAAGCACTGTTCAAATCTCTCCCAAGTGACTGCGAGTTTTGTAGGATTATGGGGTATCGAATTACTCCGATAACAGATGTTCCGAAAAACCAAAGACAGTTTTACAGGAATATGAAGACTCGATATGCGTTAAAAAAGCAGCTTGGAAGCGGGTACAGAACAGAGCAGGACATGAGGGATTATGTCAAACGAAGATATGAAGAAGCGCAAGCCCGCATGCCCACATTGCGGGGTAGTGGACAGTCGGGTGATGTTAGGTCCAAATGCGAAAGCGGTTGACATCTGGCTAAAATGTAAAATCTGCAAAAAAGAATTTGAGTTGAAAGTGCCGTAGTGCCATCACCATAGGAGGCGGGATCATTGGCAAATGACGGCACTGTAAAAATCGGAACCGATATTGACGAATCTGGCTTTAAAAATGGACTTTCCAAGCTTGGAAAAGTAGCTGGGACGGCCCTAAAAGGAACTGTCAAAGCTGTTGGCGGAATCGCTACAGCAGCAGCCGGCGCAGTAACAGGTTTGCTTGCGTTAGAGTCAGCAACCGAAGAATATCGTGTTGCACAAGGAAAGCTGAATACAGCGTTTGAAGCGGCTGGATATAGCACAGAAACCGCCAAGCAAGCGTACACAGAATTTTACAAAATTTTGGGAGATACAGATACCGCAACAGAAGCATCTCAATTACTCGCAAAATTGGCAACAAATGAGGAAGATGTTTCTACATGGACCAATATTGCAGCGGGTGTATTTGGTACATTTGGTGATTCTTTGCCCATTGAGGGTCTAATAGAATCTGCGAACGAAACAGCCAAAGTTGGACAAGTTACTGGAGTTCTCGCTGATGCACTTAATTGGGCTGGAATTTCAGAAGACGAATTTAATGAAAAACTGGCCGCATGTACGACTGAGAGCGAACGCAATCAACTTATTATGGACACGCTTTCCGGTACTTATAATGAAGCCAGCGAAGCCTTTTACCGCAACAACGAGGAACTTATCCGGGCACGCGAAAACCAGGCACTGTTAGATGAAACACTTGCGAAGCTTGGAGATACTATTTCCAAAGTCAAAAATAATTTGCTCTCTGAGTTTCTTCCAGCTATTACATCCGTAGTTGCAGCATTTGATGATTTAATAAACGGCGTTGAAGGTGCTGACGAAGCATTTTCTAATGCAATCAGTGATATGGTTACATCACTGGTTGAGAGACTTCCAGAATTTTTGTCATTTGGTGTGGACGTGTTACAAGCTATTTTGCAAGGGATCATTACGAATCTTCCAACCTTGTTAGATGGCCTTGTTCAGGTTGTTACGGAAATTGGGGCAGCTTTGGTAGAACTGGCTCCTATGCTACTCGATGCTGGAATAGAAATTCTAAAATATATTGGAAACGGTATAGAAGAAGGGCTTCCAGCACTTGCTGAAAAACTTCCTGAGATCATTGACTCCATTACTACGTACATATCTGATAACTTGCCAGCGATTTTAGATGCGGGCGTCTCCATTCTAGAAAGCATATTGAATGGAATTGTTCAAGCGATTCCGCTTTTAATGGAAGGTCTTCCGGAAATTATTACTAGCATTATTTCTTTTATTGCAGAAAATCTTCCGGAAATTATTGGAGCTGGCGTAGAAATTGTCATTTCTCTTATTTATGGAATTATCAGTGCAATTCCGAGCATTGTACTTGCGATACCAGAGGTCATAGACGCGATTATCGACGGATTTTCTCAATTGCCAGGTATGTTGTTTGATATCGGTGTAAATATCATTCAAGGTCTTATTGATGGCGTGGCATCCATGTTTGATAATGTCGTAAATGCGGTTGAAAGTATAATTGATGCTATTTTTGGAACGGCAGAAAAAACGGCTGAGGTACATTCTCCGTCCAAAAGAGGATATAGATTGGGCGCAAACATTGATCAGGGAGTTGCAAACGGCCTTGAAGATAATGCGAAATCTATTGAAGCTGCCGTAGCTAATCTGGACGTCATGCGGCAGCTTGAAAAAGCCATACCGGATGTTGAAAGAACCATATCATTTACAAATGCTGGCATGGTTCCTGGAGGTGTTGCCAGAGCTTATAGCCAAACAGAGAGCAGACAGGCCCAGAATCGTGGAAGAGATAGTGGCGGTACATTGCGGGAGAGACTAGAGATCAGCTTTTATCCCCGCGAAGCAGCAATGTTCCTGAGACCTTATTGGCAGGCAGAAAATAGCCGAGCTGGTACTGATCTGGTGGACTGAGGTGTTTAGATGGATTACATATTTACCATAGATGGCGTTGGTTACAATGTGGGCGTTGTGTCAATCCATCGGACGGCAAACATCAAAGATGGTCCCAATGCAGATAATGCCTTGTCTGGAAAGCGTTGGAGAGATGTACAGGGTACCTTTTATGACTACACGATGGAAGTCTCTGCGGATGGAATGAGCCGTGAAGATTACGACTCCATGTATGAAGTGCTATCTGCACCAGTGGATAGCCATGTATTAGTCGCACCATATGGACAAACTACCATATCCTTTACAGCTTATATTGAAGTTGTGGAAGATGATGTTCTCTATATGGATGATGGAACGGCGTGGGGCAACTTGACTGTGAATCTTTACGCGCAGGAAGCAAAGAGGAAGCCAACATGAACAAGCTAGTTTATAAAACAACGACTTTCACACAAGACGATATAGCTTCCGGAAGTGTACACATGGCAATGTCACTTCGGTCCTCGTCTCTGGAGGTTAATACCCTGTCGGCAGATGTGAAAGACCTGGCTGGAGCGCTACGGAACTTCTCCCGAAACGACCCGCTGACGTGGTTTTATGATGATGCTCAGAGAGGCATATTTTATCTCCAGGAAGTGGAGCGAATTGGACCAAGCCGGTATAGTATCTATGCCACGTCCGCCATTGGTATTCTGACAGAAGGGCAACACTATGGAGGAATTTGCACCGGTCAAACAGCGGAAGAAATCATTTCTGACATTTGTGGAACGGTTCCTTTTACAATCCAGAGCAAGTATGCCGGAGTCAAATTGTATGGCTGGCTTCCTATTGCAGCACCGAGAGATAATCTTGTGCAAGTGCTGATTGCGATTGGGGCATGGATAAAAACCGACCTAGATGGCGTGCTGCGAATTGAGGGCTTATGGGACGGTGTTATCTGCGAAACTAACATGGACTATCTGCTTGAAGGCGCAAAAGTTCCTGAAACTGCAAAGATTACTCAGATTTCCGTGACCGAGCATCAATATGCAGAAGGTGGAGAAGAAACAAACCTTTTTGAAGGAACTGCATCGCAGGGAGATGTGATTACCTTTCGAGAACCCATGTATGATCTGGTTGCATCTGGCTTTTCCATTTTAGAAAGCGGAGCCAACTATGCAAAGGTTTCGTCTGGAACTGGTACGTTGACAGGAAAATCGTACATCCATAATACCAGAGAGATTATACGCGATGTTTTAGAGGCGGCAGAACCGAATATTAAATCTGTAAAAGATGCCACGTTGGTGAGCCTTGTGAACTCAGTAGCAGTAGCTGAGCGGATGGCAAACTACTACCAATGGACAGAAACAATACAGTCCCCAGTTATTTACCAAGGAGAGATTCCTGGGAACCGTGTAGCTACATGGCATCCTTATGATAAAGAGGCGGTTACTGCCTGTCTGGAGAGTTCAGATATCAATTTATCAAATACGCTCCGAGCAAATGAGAAAATGCTGATCGGCTTTGTCCCGCCAAAATATGAAAGCAGTCAGTACTATGATTATCGCGAAGTGCTCACTGGAAGCGGTAATTGGACGGTTCCAGAGGGCGTTACGAATGTACGATATGTGCTATTTAGTGGAGCGCAAGGCGGAAAAGCAGGGTTAAAAGGCGGAACATCAGGAGGGTCAAAATCGCATTCTTATACGAAAACGTCCTGGGTTACAGGAGAAGTAACCGCGCAAGGAACGATTCAGCTTTGGGGCGGAGCTGGAGGCAAAGGCGGTTCTGGTGGCGATGGAGGCAAAGGCTCTAAAGTGCTCGAAGGAAGTATGAACGTAACACCAGGACAAGTACTTCCATTTCAATGCGGGATTGGTGGTGATGGAGCGTTATATAGCGATTCTGCGTCCGTAGATGGAAATGAGGGTGGCGCAACGACCTTTAATGGAGCAACATCTGATAACGGTGCTTATCCAGCCTCGTCAGGATGGGTAGATCCAATTACATCAGAAGTATATGCGGCTTCTGGACCAAGTGGCCTCTCAGGCGGCGATGGAGCGGGAGCTGTTCCTGGGCACACCATTCCAAGCAACGAAATGGACCTCAATATTGTGCTGCGGTATCAGCCATCCACTGCTGCGTTTGATGAAAATGGAAAAAGTTGGGCTGGTGCTCCTACAAGAGAAATATCTTCTGGCGTTGCCTATTGGCAGACATTTGACACGAATGATAAAGGAAATGCTGGAGCATGGGCAGGTTATGCATTGGGGCCCGGTGGCGTTGCTGGAGTTACGCAAAGCATGCCATCACAACGAGGCTCTAACACCACAACCTATGCAAAAGCAGCAAATGGCCTTACTCCTCCGGCGCCGTCTGCAATCCCAGCAAAACCGCAGCTTACCTATGGCGGGCGCGGCGGATATGGCGGAGGAGGCGGCTCTTGCCCTTCTTGGGCTGGCTTTGAAAGGAATCCTTCGGCTGGTGGGCCAAGTGGTTCCGCAAATCCGGGAAGCCCAGGAGATGGCGGGCCTGGTGGAAAGGGAGGCCCGGGTGGAGATGGTTGTATCATCTTATTTTACAACAGGCCAAAACCGATTGAAGCAGGCGTCAGGAAAGACAAAAATGGAAAGGTTCTCCTTGATCGACTGAACCGCTTAACCATTGTGTGAGGTAGAAGCATGACAAACGAAGAACGAATTTCGGCATTGGAACAGCAATTAATGGATTTAATTAACACGCTAGCCCTGCAAGAAATTTCAGAAGAGCCTACAGAATACTATACAAGTAAATATTCTGGTGAGGAACAGGATGCCATGTTTGATTGGGTAAACGATCAGATGAATCCGACAGTGTGAGGTGATGTTGCATGCTCTATATGAAGGATTGGGAGGTGTGTGCTCCACCAGGGTTTTCTTTGGGCTTTGAAGGGGACAATGGGGCTACAGTTCTGAAAGTGTCCACCGATCTGACAGAGGAATGGGACCTGAAAGTAGACGTAGAAAAAGATGGAGAAAAAAATATTATCCAGCTTATAAGAACTGGAATGGTCTACAGTGCCCTTCTAACGGCCTCTATGCTGGCAGATGATGGTACATATGCCATGCAGGTACGCGGTACTCTGGGCGACTATGTTCGGCACAGCAACCTGTTTTACGCTACGGTGTTCCGGAGCATAAATGCGGCAGACTCTTTCCCGCCTCCTTTACCCTCAGAGTTTGAGCAGATGGAAAAAAGGCTGACAGGCATCAACGATAATCCGCCGATGCCGGGTGAAAACGGCTATTGGATGATCTGGAACCCGGATAAGAAGGAATATGAGGAGAGTGATGTTCCACTTCCAGCTGGGGGCTCTGGCTTGCCAAAGATTACCCCAGAGGACGAAGGAAAGTTTCTGGGTGTTCTGGACGGCGCTGCGGAGTGGGTTTTGGGAGGCTCCGGTTCCGGCAATGTATCATCTCCGGAGATATCAGTGATCCGTGTGATGGACAGGCAGGAATATGAGGAGCTTCCCACAAAGAGCCCCACCACGCTCTATCTGATTCGGGGGTAGAAAAATGATTTATGCAGGAACAGAGACCATAGAGACCTTGATGCTGGGAGAGATGGGGATTAAAACCATCATGGCTGGCAGCGAGAATGTTTATGAAAGGCCAGGGGCCTATGTATATATCCAACTTGACACAAAGGAGAGTCAGTAAATGGCAAGCTATTTTAACCTAACTCTTGATACCACCGCACCGTCTGGCCTGACACTGCAAATTAATGATGGGGCACTGTATGCGACCAGTACAGCGGTAAAGCTGACCATTGGAGTCAGCGACGAGCAGACCACCGGCTACCAGATGAAAATCTGGGGAATTGATGGTGTTGCGGAGGAAGGGTCCGCCAGCTGGGAGACCTTTGCCACCAGCAAGAGCGTCAACCTGACTTCTGGGGATGGCCTGAAGACTGTACATATCAAGGTCCGTGACGATGTGGGCAACGAGAGCGCCGAGGTGACGGATGATATCACTCTCAACACTACGGTTCCCGTGGTCACAGTCACCGGCCCGGACAAGAGCAAGATTTCCAAGATTGCGGGATTCAATCAGTCTGTTATCAACTTTACTTCCGATGTGGAGTTTGACGAGTACAAGGTTTGCGTGGTTCCTGCCAATTCCAGCGAGCAGGATGCGGGCACCCTGATCCCCACCACTGGCGGCTCCATCAACACCAGCGGAAACGAAGGCAATTATCCCGCCACCACTAATATCCAGGTTACGATTAACGGAACCGATTTGGAGAGCGCGTCTACCGGAGACGGCGTGAAGATTGTCAAGGTCTTCGTCAAGACTGCCGCAGGCATTTGGAGTGTGGCATAATGGCGGCCCCAAAGCTGACATTCTCTATTTCTGGAGAAAAGGTCTCCGCCGTGTCTGGCTTTGATTATATCATTGTGGCGTTTCAGTCAGATATTCCCTATCAGGCGTTTGAGTGCCGCGCTACGAAGGCTGGGGAGGAGTACGGCGTGGGGAAGGGGGCGCTGATCGCGTCCTTCTCCACCACCCCGGCGAACACACAGCGGAGTTTCGAGGTGTATGACGATTACCTTGTTCATGGAGACGGGAACTATCGAATTTCCCTCTTTGCACAGGGGGAAGACGGAAGCTGGAACGACAACTACTATTATATTCCTGTTGGCAGCACAGCCTACATTACCGCCGATGGGGAGCCATATCTCTGCATGAGGGAGTGATCATATGCCGACAACAGATGGATATAACGGGGCCTACACGGGACCGGAAATTGACAAGGGAATCGCAAGAGCGAATCAGGCCGTTACGGTTCCCGGAAGCGGAACGGCTTCTATGTCCGAAACCCTCGGCTCCGGCCCGTACACGATTGAGTTTACTGAGGAGGCGGACCCGCAAGATGTAAGCGCCTCCAAGATCACCTATGACAACACAGAGTCCGGCATGACCGCTACCAACGTACAGGACGCCATTACAGAACTGAGCACAGCGCCAAAAGGAGGCGCCGGCGTTCCGGTAGGGTCTGTATTCTGGCTGGCGGCACAGACAGCGCCGGAGGGGTACTTGATTTGCGACGGAAGCGCGGTCAGCCGTACAGAATACGCGGACCTGTTTGCGGCGATTGGAACCACGTTTGGGACGGGTGATGGAAGCACGACCTTTGCCCTTCCAAACTTGCAGGCGGCGTTTATTCGTGGTGCCGGGTCTCAGGATGGGTACTCCGCCACATTCGGACAGAAGCAGGAAGCAACTAGCATTGGCAGCGTTATTTTGCAAGGAAGAGATGTGTCAGTTCATAATTATGATAAATCAGCAAATGCAACAAGCAATATAGGAAATGCCTCCTCTGGGACATCTTTAACATTTGGTTATTATTCAGTCCGCCCCTATAATATCGCCTTAACCCCCATCATCAAGTATTAGGAGGTCTCTATGGCACTCTACGTAAACGGCAAAAAAGTGGCCGGGATTGGTCTTCCCGGCAAATCAGCTTATCAGTATGCGGTGGATGGGGGATATACGGGGACGGAGGAAGAATTTCAGGAAGTACTCGCCAATGCGGGCGGAAAGCCAACGGGCAATGGTGTGACGCTTCTCGCGTCTGCATGGCCTGGAAATTCTCAGACAATCACTGTTCCAGGAGTACTTGCCGACGAGACAAAGCAGCTGATTCAGCCCGTGCCTGCTATTGCCTCCCAAGCCGCTTACCTCGCTTCCGGAATCCTCTGCACCGGACAAGCCGCCAATAGTCTTACCTTCACCTGCCAGACGGTTCCGGAAGCGGATTTGACTGTGTATATAGTTATTACTGACGTGATAAGCACGGAACCTCCTGCGCCAACAGCCCATATTTATGGAGCGGAATGGGATGGAAGCGCGGCTACTACATGGACGAGGACAGACGAGGCAGCCGGTTTTGGAAATCCATCGCCCGCAGTCAACAACGGCAACGGCAGCAGTCCCTTTGACAACCTCATGCCATGGAGCGGGATGATGGTGGAGGACGACGCCGCGGCGGGGAAACTGGTGAAGATCCCGAAATACTGGTACAAGTGGACCCGCAGCGGAAACACCATGAAACTGCAGATTGCAGACGGGCCGGAGGACGGGTTCCACGTCTCCCCCGCCCACGCGGACCGGGGAGACGGCCATGGAGAGCGGGACGCGGTGTATGTGGGCCGGTACCACTGCAGCATGTCCTATAAATCCCAAGCCGGCAGCCAACCGCTAGGAAATATTACAAAAGCCACGGCGAGAACTTCCATCCACAACCTGGGGGACACCATCTGGCAGTACGACTTCGCCATGTACTGGACGATCATGATGCTCTACCTGGTGGAGTACGCTAACTGGAATAGCCAGGCCACCATCGGCTATGGTTGCTCCCCCAACAAACAGATGTTTAATATGGGTTTGACGGACGCTATGGTGTATCATACAGGCACCAGCGCAGCTAGTCGCGACACATACGGATGCTGTCAGTACCGTCATATCGAAGGTTTGTGGGATAATGCAGTCACCATTTGTGATGGTGTTTACTTTTCGGGTGCCAATGTGTACTGCATTAAAAACCCTGATAACTTTAGTGATGCAGAAAACGGGGTGCTGGTAGGGCAGAGGGCTACGTCTCTCGGCTTTATTTCTGCCTGGACGAATCCAACGGCAGAGGGCTATGAATACGCATTGTACCCAAACGCGGTGTCTGGGAGCGAGAGCACTTTCGTATGTGATAAATGTTTCTACAATGCAAATGGAGTTGTACTGCTTATTGGTGGTTCCTATGGACAAGGCCATGATTACGGTGCATTCCATCTAAATGGACAGAATTCCGCTGCAGGGACAAGCATTAACATCGGCTGCCGTCTTCAAAAACTCCCATGATGAAGGAGGACACATGATTGCAAATCAAGTGAATGTGACAAGTAAGACTGAAATAGCTAACTCCAACAAAATTGTTAAGGGAGAAGATGATATGATTTATGATTTTAGTGAGTGGACCCACGTATATTCAGGGAATTCCCAAAACTCATATATTGAATTACCAGATACGGCAAACGCTAAAGTGATAGCCATTATGGCTTCAAATGACAGTACATCATTTGTACCTGTCAACGTAGTCAACTTAATACAAGGAAATGGCGTAACAGTTCTTCAATATCCCCCAAATTCTATAAATGTATTTATTTTCTCTCATAACAATAACTTAGGTATTAAAATTAGTAGCACCTACTCGTTACCTTTTCATATTTTTATGAAAAAATGAGGGTTTATGGCATCTAATTTAGCGGCTTCCCGGTTTTCCAGTCCCGACCTGGTTCGTGGGCAACCCATGCAGTTTCCCCGCAAAAGGAACAGGGATGATGCCAGTCCCAAGAACCCCATATATTGGAACCATCTGGCAGAGTGAAAGGGGCCATTCGTCCACACTTTGAGCAGATCACGGTAACTTTATACAAATCCAAATCCATATCATCACCTCAAAAAGATTATACCACAGATAGGCGGTGCTGCCCATGAGTAATGAAAAATGCATTATAGACCCACAGCGGGATTGTTTGGGCCTGCAAAAAGCAAACATGCTGGAAAAGCAGATGGAAAAATTGCAGGAACAGGCGAGAGACACCCATGGAAAACTGTTTGACCGGATTCGAGACCTGGAAAAGGCAGAGGCCGCCCGGAATGAGCAGTATGACAACATCATGGAAAAGCTGGACAAGCTGATCGCATGGCAGGAGACAGAACAGGCCAGCCCAAAGAAGCGCTGGGATTCCATTGTGGATAAAGTGATTTGGGCGGTCCTGGCGGCAGTGATTACGTTTATTCTGGCCCGAATCGGGCTGTAAAAAGAAAGGAAGTACTATTATGAACAAGACCATCAACGACATCATGGAGCAGTACAAGGCCGGTAAGATCACGGTGGAGGAAGCCAACGCGAAGCTGAAAGAGGCTGGCGCGAACTTTTCTCTGGACCCGAACAAGAACCCTGGAGGCGGCTGGACGAAGGAAGAGATGGAGGAGGGCTTTATTCCCGCTCCCGTTGAGACTCCCTGGTGGGCCTCCATGCACACCTTTGCTGGCGCTGTCGCGTGGCAGGAGGAGATCGACAAGTACATCCCCGAAAAGGATATGGTGTACAACCGGCCCAAGTATCATGGCGTGGACGTGGTGAAGGGCTCCCTGCGGTACATCTATGCTGAGGACGGGTCCTGCAAGTATCAGCCCAAGTCTATGGCGGACTACGACAAGGACCACGGGAGGGGTTAATCTATGGATGTTTCTTCTCTCGGCATCACCGGCGTGGCGGCGATCACCGTCATTTGCCTGCTGATCGGGCAAGGCGTGAAGGCATCCGGGCTTGACAACAAGTGGATTCCCATTGTCTGCGGAGTGTTTGGCGGCGTTCTGGGTGTTGCGGGCATGTTCATTATGCCAGAATTCCCCGCCACGGATTACATCACCGCTGCGGCTGTCGGCATCGTGTCTGGCCTGGCGGCTACCGGTGCAAATCAGGTTTTCAAGCAGCTGGGGAGTGGTGGAAATGCCTGACCATCTGGCGGTAACAATCCCCCTGAAAGATATCCAGCGCATCCAGCTCTACATCAACACCGCTCGCCGGTCTCTCTCTCAAATTCAGAGGGAGACCGGGGCGGATTACATCCTCAACGGCACGCTCTACAACATGAGCACGTTTGTACCTAATTGCCACTTGAAAGCAGATGGGAAGGTACTCTGCAAACCGGATTACACAGTCTCCGGCTACTCCTGGAATGATGGGCCGGACATTTCTATGGACACGCTGCCAGACGCCTCTCAGCGCAATTATATCACTTGCACACCGCTGATTGTTTCCGGAAAGCCACTCTCCAAATTGATCTATGACGAGGGGCAGGGCGGCAAACGTGGGCGCTCTGCCATTGGCGTCAAGGACGGCTCTCTGGCCCTTTACTGTACGAGGGACGGAGGGAGTATGACCCGGACGCCGGAAGCCCTCAGAGACGATTTGGCGGCGGCAGGATGGGATTCCGCGGTTATGCTGGATGGCGGCGGCTCCAGCCAGTGTTATTTCAAGGGCGCGGTCATCCAGAGCAGCAGAGCCGTGCATGATTTGATTCTGGTCTATCTCAAGAAAGGGGAGACAACTGTGGAAAAGAAGAAGGTGGTCCTGGACCCGGGCCATGACGCGGGAAACCTCGCCAACAAAAGCCCGGACGGAACCTATTATGAGCATGAGTTTGCCCTGGACATGGGGAAACGCATTCAGAGCATCCTGGAGCGGCATAGCATTGCCGTCACCATGACCAGAACTGGCGGCGGGGAAGTCAGCCTTGCGCAGCGGTGTGCGATTGCAAACGCCATCAAAGACCTGGATTTGTTCGTGAGCCTGCACAGCAACGCCGCTGGAGATGGAGGCTGGTCCTCTGCCTCCGGATGGAGCGCATATGTCTACAAGACCAGCGGGAGCGGCTATGAGGCAGCAAAGGATATCCTGGAGGCTGTCAAAGACGCCGGAATTACTGTCAGGTCTACGCCGATTGTGGCGGACCCGTCGCTGTATGTCTTGAAAGGCACCGTGGCTCCGGCTGTTCTGATCGAGCATGGCTTCCACACCAATCAAACAGACACCGCAAATCTCAAAAACTCCGCATACCGGCAGAAACTGGCGGAAGCGGAAGCAAAGGGCATCCTGAACTATCTGGGGATTGCCTGGAAGGAGGAAACTGTGGACAATCCTTCTGAAAGTGATCTGGCGGTCCAGTGGGTGCAGGAGAACGGCATTATGCTGGGCAACACGAACGGCGACATGATGCTGGACCAGCCCGTTACCCGCAGACAGTTTGCCGTGATGCTGTACAGGTATCACAATTTGAAGTAAAAGGACGTGAACCAATGAGCGCAAGAGTGAAATTACCACCACCGCTAGATAAACTCTTGCGCTCTCAGTTGGAGAGAGCTATCTATGAAGCGGCCTTACATGAAGATGACGAATTTATAGCGAAACGGCGCATCATTGATAAGGCAGGCCAAATCGAAGTTGCAGCCGATCTTGGTTGGTATCGTGGCGCTGTCAGCAGTCACGAAAGGTACATCTTCCAACGGGTTGCCGATGTAGCAAAGCAGCTCTACCCAAACTCAGCATAGATCAAGCATAAGTCTTACATAACCCCGACTGGGAACGCCCCCAGCCGGGGATTTTTTATGCGACAATATAGACATGGAGGACGTGAGGATTCAAGGGTTGGTACACGTCGCCGCCCTCCTCACGGACTCCTTATTTTTGTTGCAAAGGACGTGTTATTTTGCTTGTGAATGGGTCTGAGCTTGTCAAGCGGCTGGTGGCCTGCGGATGGACCACATCCAACGCCACAGACGCCTGTTTTCAGTATGCGGCAGAGGGGAAATTTTCAGAATTGGAGGCGTTCATCCGGCAGCAGGAATTGTTGTTCGATGACCGGCGTGAATATGCGGTTTGAATTTTACAACGAAAACCCAGCCGGACGTAATGTTGGGGATTGCACAGTCAGAGCGATTTCTAAAGCCCTGGGCCAAAGCTGGGACGCTACCTATTGGAATCTCTGTATTGAAGGAAACCTGCTCAAAGATATGCCGTCAAGCAACGCTGTCTGGGGAGCCTATCTGCGCAGGCAGGGCTTCGAGAGGGACATTGTCAGAGATGATATGTCTGTAGCGGATTTCGCAACAGAGAACCCTCATGGGACCTATATTCTGGCGCTGTCCGGACATGTGGTCTGCGTTCAGGATTCTATTATATATGACACCTGGGACAGCGGGAATGAGATCGTTTTGTACTACTGGATGAAGGAGGATTAATTCATGGCTTATGGTTATCCGTCTTACTACAATCCCTATCAACCCTATCAGCCGCCTATGCCTGCCCAGATGGCACAGCTGAGGGCTGGGCAGTATCAGCCCCAACCGTTGCAAAATATGCAACAACCACTCCAGCAGAACAACACACAGATTGTGTGGGTTCCCGGTGGGCAAGCGGCATTCGAGTACCCGGTAGCTCCCAATAGTGCCGTTGCCCTGTGGGACAGCACCGCGCCGGTGATCTACCTTAAACAGGCTGACGCCTCTGGAAAGCCAACTACCAAGATTTACGACCTAGTGGAGAGAAGCGCCTCAAATGCTCCTGCAAGCCCTGCACAGCCCTCGCAGGCCCCGGCAGTGGAATATGCCACCCGGGAGCAGTTGGACGCTCTAGCGGCCCGTGTGGACGCTCTGAGTACGCCAAAAATTGCAAAGGCGAAAAAGGAGGCTGCGAACGATGAGTAATCCGTTTTTCAACGCTATGGGCGGCGCTAATCTCCCCGGCCCCATGGGAAACATGATGGGAATGCTCCAACAGTTCAAGGAATTCCGCCAAACTTTTCAGGGTGACCCAAAAGCAAAGGTACAGGAGCTTCTTAATTCCGGACAGATGACCCAGGCGCAATTCAACGAATTGCAGGGAATGGCAAGAGCATTTCAGCAAATGATGAGCAATCAATAGGCTTGAATCGTGGCCACGATTTAGCATAGAAAACAAATTTTGAAAGGAGAAATCACATGTCTCTTAATTCTGAAACTCCCTTTACCATGCCTGTGGTTCCAGCTGGTTCTACGAGCGGCAATGGCGGCGGTGGCATGGGCTGGGGTAACGATGGCTCGTGGTGGATTATTATCCTGTTCCTGTTTATCTTCGCCGGTGGTTGGAATCGCGGCAACTGGGGCGGCAATGGAAACGGTGCAACCCCCTCCGGCTCCGGGGCTATCGACAACTATGTCCTCGCCTCTGACTTCGCTCAGGTGGAGCGCAAGCTGGACACTGTTCAGCAGGGTCTTTGCGACGGTTTTTACACTACCGCACAGCAGATCAACGGTTTAAACACCGCTGTTTTGACCAACGGCAACGCAACCCAGATGGCAATCATGCAGGGCAACAACGCTTTGCAGGCACAGATTGCAGACTGTTGCTGCACCAATCGCTATGACGCGCTTCAAAACGCAAATGCGACACAGGCGATGATCCAGGCGAACACTACCCAGGGTGTGATGAACACCACTGCCATCCAGAACCAGATTCAGAATTGCTGCTGTGACATTGAGAAGTCCACCATGCAGACGCGCTTCGAGGCCCAGCAGATGAATTGCAACACCCTGCAAGCCATTGACCGCGTGGGAGATCGCATCATTGATTACCTTGCGGCGGATAAGGCTCAGGCCCTGCGGGACGAGAATCAGGCTCTGCGGCTGGCGGCTTCTCAGCAGGCTCAGAACAATTACTTGGTCAACCAGCTCCGTCCGTGTCCTGTCCCGGCCTATCAGGTTCCGAACCCTTATGCCGGTTGTGGGTGCTATAGCTCCTGCGGTTGTGGCTGCTAAAACCAAATACATCAGCTTTCCGGCATGACCGGAATGTTCGGCCCCGTGCCGATACTACAACAACGCGGCGGGGCAATGGCTCCGCCGTATTCTTTTATGAGAAAGGATTGATTTTATGGCTGAATTTACCGGAGTATTTGTTCAGCAGATCGCGGCTAATGGGAATGCAGTTTTTAGCGAAACGCCCGTTTCCGGCTCCAATTGTATCGTTCATCGGGAAGGTTCTGGTATCATCACTCTGCGAGGGATGACCAATCAGTGCCGTGCCCGTTACAAGGTGGTATTTGGCGGGAATATTGCCATCCCGACCGGCGGGACAGTTGGACCCATCTCTGTCGCTATCGCCGTGGAGGGCGAGGCCCTTGGAAGTGCGACCGCTATTGTCACCCCTGCAGCAGTTAATGAGTTCTTCAATGTATTTGCCGCCGCATTTATTGAGGTTCCCCGCGGCTGCTGTGTGACAGTGGCTGTCAAAAACACCTCCACAGAGACGATTGAGCTGGAAAATGCCAACGTGATCGTTGAGCGTGTATGCTGAAAGGAGAGAGCAAAATGAAAGCACTGTATGAGCTGAAAGATAAGTTTGAGATGGAGCTGGAGGAACTAGCTCGGAAGGGAGAACTGGGCGCTGGCGATTTGGAGCTGGCACATAAGCTCACCGACACCATCAAGAACATTGACAAAATCTGTGCTCTGGAGGAAGATGGTGGTTACTCCGAGGCCGGAGACTGGGAAGGGCGCGGGGCTTACAATCGCGGTTCCAGCTATGCCAATCGCGGAAAACACTACGTTCGGGGCCATTACTCCCGAGATGGTTACAGCAATCGCGGCTACAGCCGTGAAAGCGGTTACAGCCGACATGACGCAAAAGAGCAGATGATGGCCCAGTTGGAGGATATGATGGGCTCTGTGTCGAATGAGCGGGAGCGTGAGGCTATCCGCCGCTGCATGGAACAGCTGGACCGTGAGTAAGGGGGTGCCGCCATGAATGGCACCAACGAAGCGCGGGAAGGCTCCCGAGAATGGCTCCTTTTAAAAATTGCGGAATGCATGGTTGAACCAATGAGCGAACGGACGGCAGAACGTTTAAGCACTTACAGCGGAGCGTACAACACTATCTGCCAATGGGAAAACGGAAAGCCTCCCGATTCCAATTCAGCTAAACCGTTCACCCAGGAAGAGGCGAAAGAGTGGACCAGCGCAATGCAGAATGTAGACGGAACTACCGGTCCGCACTGGACGTTGGAACAAACCAACCAGATCATGACGCAGCGCGGCATCAACTGCGACCCTTATCAATGGTGGGTAGCTATGAACATGGTATATTCCGATTACAGCAAGGTCGCCAAGAAGCTCAATGTCAGCAATATCGACTTCTATGCCGAAATTGCGAAAGCGTTTCTGGACGACCAGGACGCCGCTCCCGACAAGCTTGCTCGGTACTATGAGTTTGTCGTGAAGCGCTGATGATAGTCCCCGCTCTCTCATGAGGGCGGGGATTTCAGTTAGCATTTTAGTTAGCATTTACTTGTGGCAATGAGTATTTTTCATATCTAAACAAGAACTGCCAGTTCTAAAATAAATCTTTTTGATTTGCTCGCAAACCATTGAAACACAAAGAAAAACCACGCAACCATTGAGGCTACGTGGTTTTTAGGTTTGGTGCCGGTGGTGGGACTCGAACCCACAAGGCAAACTGTATAACCCATGAAAAATAAAGAAAATTTTCAAGAGTTAGCATTTTTATTAGCATTTTCTTTTCGATTGTAGAAATCTGACATGGCGGATTTGTAATGATCTATATCGCTTCTCGCTATGTGAGTATATATTTTATGCATGGTAGCTGCATCTTTCCATCCTCCTATTTCCATCGCGATTTTCTCTGGCATTTTGAGGTGGTAAGCCAACGATGCAAAACTGTGTCTTAATCCATGGATTGTGACGTCAGTAATTCCTGCCTCAGCACACGCCTTGTGAACGTACACACGAAGTGTGTCTTGGTCATAATCCATAATAGGCCCAGACGGCTTTCTGAGCCGCGCTATGGCATCTGAAAGCTCTGGAATAAGTATTGGGACCATGCGAGTGCTAGAGGCATTTTTGTTCTGTTTTTTGCGCACCCATGATGACTTGTCTGCACGAACAACGGCCCCTGATACTCGAATTATTTTGGGGCTTGAGGGAATGTCTTCCCATTTCAATGCAGATATTTCAGATATTCTCAAAGAAGATAAAGCTAATAATGCGCCTACCGCAACTTTTGTGTTTTTTATATGATCCACAAACTTCAAGATTTCATCTGGCTGCAAAAATGCTGTGTTAGCGGGTGGGATAGCCGGTATAGATACGTCTGGAAGCTGGATTTTTTCGCACTGATATGCCACGGTTCTCAAAAACATCCATGTGTTTTTAAGTGTTTTAGGAGCACATAGTGCAGCTTCATTATTTACGATAGTCTGCCAATCACATTCCTGTACTTCTTGGAACGGTTTTCCCATAATAGACTTGAACCTATTTCGCTGAATAGAGCGGTACCCTCGAATGGTTGACGGAGATAGGGCATTATCCTTGTTTTTTATATAAGAATCAATATCTTGGGAAATTGTTTTTAGTTTTTCTGGTTGTTTTTCTATGACTCGTTTTCCAGCTAGATACTCCGCCTTGATTGCCTGTGCCTCTCGGATGCACTTCTTTCGGTCAAAGTCCGATATGCTGACGCTCTCTCCGCCTAAGCGCAATTGGATGAACCATTTTCCGGATGATAACTTTCTTGGCTCTGGAACTTTCACAACATTACCTCCTAGAAACACGCCGCCAGGAAATTCCTGACGGCGGCTTTTTTACTGCTGAAAATATGCAAAAATCAAGGTTGCAAGGCCAACGACAACAGCGGCCAGTCCCCACCAGGAGAAAAACAGAGACACGAGGCCCGTTATGGAAACAATAAGGCCGACAATAAAACTGCCAAAAGAAAAATCTATGGAGCGAGTAACGGTAGCGTCAACATCACTTTGATACACATGCCCGGTGTTGATCTGTGGATTGATAGTCTGTCTGATCTGGTCAACTTCTTTTTTCGCAAGTTTTTTGGTATTACTTCCTCTTACAAGTGAAATGACAGCTACAGTAGCACAAGCGATGCACCATGTTGACCAAACGATAAGGTCTACATAAATTCCACCCATTGTATAGCCAAGCAGAGAAGCAATACCAAAGAGAACCACAATGGATATATCTCCAGGTTTGCTCCCTTTCCTAGTCACAATAGATACAATTCCGCCTGCAACCATAAGAAGAGCAACGATATACCCTATAGTTCCGCTATAACTTCCAACATCTAGCAAATTGTTAGCGATTCTATCTATAAACGAAGCAGCCCTCGACTGATATACTACTACTGCGCTAAGTACGATAGAAATAATGCCGGACAAAAGTTTCCAAGTTTTCATCTTCTCTTCCTCCTCATTTTACTGCCTTTTGTCGGTTTTTCGCTAAAATGGGAACCTATCGTAAAAAGTAAAATTGTGGTATAAAAGTAAAGACCACTAGATATAGGTCAATACAAAATATAAATGGAAAGAATTGTGAAAATCTGCTGATTGCCTTATATTCTCCTCGGTGCTATGATATTATCAAATCACTAGAACAAATGTTCTCAAACGAGGAGGGGCAACTGGAATATGGATGAACGAGATATGACCTGCGGTGAATTGCTCTGCGAAAGAGTCGATAATGAAAATGATTTTATTTCATTTCTTCGCTTTTGCGCTGATCGGCTAAATAAAGACGAGCCAGTTCAATCAATTTGGAACGCCTATCAAGAGATAAGGAATCAAAAATAGATAAGATTTCAGCTTTACCGTCCTCAGAAATGGGGGCGGTATTTTTTTCGCCCAAAATATCTCCGACGGTCACTCCGAGCGCCGCTGCGACTTTAGACACACGGTCTATAGACGGAGAACTTTTATCCCATTTATTTATTGTCCCGTTTCCAAAACCGCATTCTTTTTCCAAAGAAAATAAAGATTTTCCAGTTAAAGAACACAATTCTCTAATCCTGTCGACCAAAAAATCACCCCTTGAAAATAATTAGTAAATTTCCTAAATTTCTGTTGACAATCGGTAAATTTGCTAATATAATAGAGGCATAGGGTAACAAAAACCAAGCCCCTATATGATACGGGCCTAATCGGAATATATGTAATTGTATCAGCAATTCAATGTTAGCATATTTTCCGATTTCCGTCAAGGAAAAGGAGGGTGTTTTCTAATTCATTTTAAGAAATTTTGGGAGGGAGGGATTTGTTTTTCTGATAGAAATTTACTGGAAGATTCATAAATCGCTTTTACTCTTTCATAATTCTTCCAAGTATAAAGAGGCCCAGTATAGTGAGGGAATCCAGCATTCCCAGTCCAAAATGTGTTTGCGCAATCAAACGCTGCAATCAATGCGGACGTAAACTTTTCGTAGTTTCTTCTTTTGGCTCCATCTGTTTTTAAGGTCTCGATTTTCTTCTGATTGCTCTCCAATGCACGATCTATAAACTTATCGACTGTTAACTCTATATTTTCCAATATTATATTGTAGTCATGTGTTGGAGTAGCCCCTTTAAATATTTTGTATTTTTCATATTGCGATAAATGAAGAAGCAAATCTAATGTAAAATTGATCCTTCCAAAAAACACCGCTGGATTTACAGTTGTATTTATCAATTTTTCGCTGTCTTTGAGCTGTCGTATATTCGATTCGATACATTGGATTTCGGACCTTGATAGTTTTTTCCAAAACATAATCGTAAATATCTCCCTCCTTTGTCCCAATAATATCACTAAGGGGGGAACGATTCAAGAAGATATTCCAATCGGAGGTGATACCTTGATTCTTGACAATATCAAGCGTCTTTGTCGGGAGAACAGCATAAGCATCACGGCCTTGGAGAAGGCTGTCGGACTTGGTTTCGGGACGGTTTACAAGTGGGGTAAGGTTTCTCCCAGCGTGGACAATCTGAAACTGGTAGCCGATTATTTCTGCATCACGGTGGACGAGCTTCTTTCAGAAGACACCAGTACCAACGGAGAAAAGGAAGCCCTCCAATGATAGAGGGCAGGAAATGGAAAAAGGGGTGAGATCGATGAATAGCTTCAAAGTAACAAAAGACCACCGTATCTTACTGAATGACGTGGAGATTGATCATGTTCTTGGCTTTGATCTTCACATTGAAGCGGGAAAAGACCCGGAAGTGGTTCTCCGGGTCTCGGCGGCAGACATTGATATTGATGATTACAGAGACTACTGGTACAAGAGTTAGGCGAAAGGAATGGCATCTTTGATCTTTCCAAGCCACTCTAATACCTCGGATATTCCGTTCTTGAAGCGGTTCTCCATATAAAGAACAGCTTTGTCGTTTAGTTCAAAACCACCGTAGATGAAATAACGGATAAAATCTGCGCTTTTCAGTTCCTTCAGCGTGTCTTTACCATCCGGCGACATCCATGCCGTCCGGTACTTTTCTGGCCAGTGAGACTGATCAGCAAAGTCCTTTGACTGTTTCTTTGGGATGCCATTGGCGCGACGTTCCAAATAGACAGAATAGATTTCGCAGATCATTTTATCCGCATCTTTTGTGAGTTTTGTTTCCAAATTTTCACCTCCCTTCTCCGCCAGTATAGCACGGCATAGCAGGGAGGACAACCAAATAAAGATGCCCCGCCGCACTACCAGCATGACGGGAGCGACAGGAGATTGAAATGGCGGTTTTTAAAACGATTGTGTTTATGATCTATATTTTATGTGCAGCAGCCGCCGCCTATTTTAAATATAAGAAGGAGAATGGCGAGGCGTTATGGTGGCTTGGGTGGGCTATCATTTTTTACGTGACATTCGTTTCTTATGGATGGTGAGGGGGTGAGAGGATGGACTCTTTTAACAAAAAGGAGTGGGAAGCATGAAATATAAAATTCGAGAAATATATGGCGGGGTTAATTCTCCGACGGCAGTGGAATTGACAATATTTTTGACCGGCCCCGATTGGTATAAACTTGCAGGTTCGCCAGTTTGGCATCGTCTGGAATCATACATTGATCAGCTTGAAAAAGGACATACCCACTCACGGCACCAAGAGAAGATATTGCGATAGGCATTTGCATTGAGTAATAACTTCTCTGCGATATGATTTCTTTTCCGATTTTGTGTGTACTGTCTAAAACCCAAGTCGGAAATGGCTCGCAATCCACTTTTTCTTGATTCGAGATGAGGACAATTCGTGTAATTGCTATCGGCAATCGAGATTTATTTTCAATATGAATAAAAAAGAGTGCGATTTTCTCATCTGCCCGAAATTCAGTAATTCTGATTCCGACATTTCGCCTTTGCGATAAAAATGTATGCACCCATGTTGCTAAAGACATCAGAAAACCAGCAACTGCAATACCGAATGTTATCCAATCCATCAAATTTATCACCCCCTTTCGCCCACATTCTACCATATCCCGGCGAAAGGAACAATAAAGAGCGCCCCGGCCAGTGATGGGACACCGACCAGGGCATGACACCACGTGAAGCAGCCACGAGGTATCGGAGACAGTATATCACATCCTCCGGCCTCTGGCAAGAATAGGAGGATATTTTTAACATGAAAAAGGAACCGACGACAATTCAGGAATTAAGAGGTATGGCCCGGTACGTGAACCGCGAGTTTGATAATCTCTGCCGCGATTGGAAGGGCCGGACATGGGAGGAGGCACATATGAATTATTCGTTTGAAGATTACCGCAGGGCGCTAGAGGGAGCTGGCCCCAAGTTGAAGGAACTGATTCTTGATCGGGCGGCACATGACCCTGGCATTCATTTGATGGAACTGAAGGAGCTGGTGTCCAGCGCATACCCGGAGGATGCCTAAAAAATCCCCCGCCGTGTTCGCAGCACGACGAGGGCAAGGGTTGAGGTGAGGCCCTTTTAAATAAAGTATATCGCCTCCAGAAGGAAAAAGCAAGGGGGGAGATTTATGCCAAAAGTTAAATTAGCCAGAAATCTACGTAAAGAGACTAGGCTTGATATCCTGAATCAAATCATTAAGCACAGGATGATTGACGAGAGACTTGAGACGCAAGACCAATTGGCAAGCTATTTAGGAATTGACCGATCTTCTATCAACAAAAGGATTTCTGGGGAAACAAAATGGAAATATGACGAGCTATGCAATCTATTTTCTCTTCTTCACTTTAGCCCAGAAGAGATTGCAAAAGCGATGGGAGCAAAGTTATGAGCAATTTAACATTTTTCTTTGTACTGCTGGGAGTATGCACATTTACCAGGGGCCTTTTCTGGGTGGTGGACAAGCTGGAGGGGCGGGTATGAAGCGACGGCTTACCCGCGAGGAACGACGGCGGCGCAGTAATCGAACACTGCGGATTCTTACATATCTTTGCTTCGTCGGGCTTCTGGCAATCTGGTTAATTGGATTCCTGGCGCTGAATGTGGATGCCAAGCCTCCGCGCCCGGAACACACAAAAGCCGCCATGCCGGAGATCACGTTGGACGAGCTGGAGGCGGCTGAAAATGAACTCATTGAAGCCGCACTGCTGGCCCGCTCGACCAGGCTGAAGAACGTGACCATCACCTTCTACTGCTGCGAGGAACGGCCCCACATCTGCGGGACAGGCTCCGGCATCACCGCTAGCGGACGGCGCGTGACTCCGTATGTGAGTTGCGCTGTGGACCCTGCCGTGATTCCGCTGGGCAGCACCATCATGATCGAGCACAACGGCGAAATGTTGTATCTGCGGGCGGACGATACCGGCCCTGCTATCCGAGGAAACAGGCTGGACATTGCGGTACAAGGTCACCAAGAGGCTTTATCTTTGGGCGTGAAAACGGCTGATATTTGGTGGTGCGAGGAATGAGAGGAGGCCGGCATGTACCGCTGCATGATCTGCGGTCTTGAATTTGATCATCCGCTTCTGGTCATACGTAATGAAATTGTGGATAGCGATGGAAACCGGGAGCGGCAAATCAAGGTTGTGTGCCCCTCCTGCTGGATGGGAGAACAATATTTCAAGGAGGAAAGCGATGAATGAATTGATTAAGGTCGTGCAACTTCCAGTGATTGAGGAGCAGCTACGATCTATGAAAGAAACCGTGGATAAGCGTGTAGGGGAAGCGCTGTCCCTGGTATGCACTGAGGAAACCGTCCAGACGGTAAAGGGCGTACGCGCTGAACTGAACAAGGAGTTCCAGACGCTGGAGGAACAGCGAAAAGAGGTCAAGAAGGCGGTTCTGGGCCCCTATGAACAGTTTGAGGCGGTTTATAAGGAGTGCGTCAGCGACGCCTATAAACGGGCGGACGCGGAGCTGAAGGGCAAGGTGGACGACACTGAGCGGGAAATCAAGCGGCGGTGTGAGGACGGGCTGCGGGAATATTTCGCGGAGCTGTGCGCTGCCGAAAGAGTGGATTTCGTCCGATATGAGCAGGCCGGTATTGTTGTGGATATGGCCTCCGCCAAGCAAAAAACGCCCAAGAAGCTGCGGGAAAAGTTAGCTGATTTCGTGGCCGGAATTGCAAGGAGCGTGGAACTGATCTCCGGCATGGATGACGCTGAGGAGATCATGGTGGAGTTCAAACGGACGCTGGACGCCCCGGTAGCGATCTCCACTGTGCAGGAGCGTCACCGGCGCATTGAGGCGGAGAAAGAGGCCCAAGCGCTCCGGGAGGAGCAGAGGGCGCTGGAGGCTGAGGCGGTGGCGAAGGTGGAGACCGTTGCACCTCCGGCCGCGGAGCCGCCCAGAGAGGAAAGGCGCATTAGAAAGCTGAATATTTTAGCCTATGATGTTCCGGTTTCTGTAGCGAAGAGAATTAAAGAAATTTTAGACCAGGAGGGAATCCGTTATGAATAATGCTATTTCGACCCAGGCCCAGCGGCCCAAATTTTCCACGATGATTTCAACGGATGGTTATCAAAAGCTCATTAACAATACGCTGAAAGACCCCAGGCGTGCTCAGCGGTTTGTAGCGTCCATCACCTCCGCCGTGGCGACCAACCCGGCGCTCCAGGAGTGCGACCCGGCCACCGTCCTGTCTGGCGCATTGCTGGGGGAATCGCTGAACCTGTCTCCCTCCCCCCAGCTGGGCCAGTATTACCTTGTCCCGTTCAACAACACCAAGAAAGGCTGCAAGGACGCTCAGTTTCAGCTTGGCTATAAGGGTTACATTCAGCTTGCCCTCCGCTCCGGCTACTACAAGCACCTGAATGTGATTGCCGTCAAAGATGGTGAGCTGGTTCGGTTCGACCCTCTGACTGAGGATGTAGAGATTCACCTTAATCCGGACGAACTGGCCCGCGAGAGCGCACCGACAGTAGGCTACCTTGCTATGTTCGAGTATTTGAACGGCTTTCGCAAGACCATCTACTGGAGCCGGGAGAAGATGGAGGCCCATGCTCTGCGCTACTCTAAAGGCTACGCCGCCAGGAAGGGCTATACCTTCTGGGAGAAAGACTTTGACGCTATGGCATTCAAGACTATGCTGCGTCAGCTGATCTCCAAGTGGGGTGTTATGTCTATCGACCTTCAGACCGCGTTTGAAGCGGATGCTGTAACGGAGGATTCTGCTGACTATCTCCAGGCGCAGGAACCGGAACTGCCCGCCCCTCAGCTTGGGGAGCTTCCTTCTGGCGGAGAAGAGGCGGCGGTTTCCTCTGAGGAACAGGTGAGCCTGAATGACCTATAACATTATTTCAACCGGCTCCAAGGGCAACGCCGTGGTCATCAACGACCATATTCTGATCGACTGCGGCGTACCCTTCAAGGCCCTGGAGCCGGTCAAGAAAGACCTGCGGCTGGTGCTGCTGACGCACATCCATTCTGACCATTTCAACCCCCGGACGGTGCGGGCACTCCATAAGGAGCGCCCCACCCTCCGCTGGGGGTGCTGTGAGTGGATGGTGGGGCCTCTGCTGGAGGCAGGGGTGGATAAGCGGCGGATTGATGTCCTGACGCCCGGGTATTGCTTCATTTACAAGGGCCTCTGCACAGTCATGCCGAAAACCCTGACACACGATGTGTCCAACTGTGGCTATCACATTTGGAGCGGAAACGACAGCCTGTTCTACGCCACCGACACTGCCACACTGGACGGAGTGGAGGCCCGGGGCTATGACCTCTATCTCATTGAGGCCAACCACACCCGGGCGGAGCTGGAAACCCGCGCAAAGGCCAAGCTGGAGGCCGGGCAGTATGCCTATGAGTACCGTGCAGCCGCCAACCACCTGAGCCAGGAGCAGGCCCTGGATTGGCTGTACCAGCAGATGGGGCCGAACAGCCAGTACGTATTTTTGCATCAACACCAAGAGAGGAGCAAAGGGTGAAAACTTGGAATCCGGAAGAAATATCGATATTGACGAGCAATTACAATTTGGTTTCGAACTCGGCTCTCCAAAAACTGCTTCCATCGAAGTCTAAGCAAGCCATCTACAAAAAAGCTTATAAACTTGGGCTTCGCAAATCAAAGGAAATCGAATTTTTAAATAGATCACTCTCCAGAAAAAGAGAACGGGGAAGCAACTGGAACGGAGGCGTAAGAGTCACAAAAAGAGGATATAGGCAAGTTCTTTTCCCTGAACACCCGAGAGCAGATTCATCCGGTTACGTAATGGAGCACATATTAGTTTGGGAAAGAGAAACGGGTTTTCCTGTTCCTGATGGATGTTGCATCCATCATTTGAACGGAAACAAATCTGATAATCGGATTGAAAATCTTTGCCTTATGTCTTTTGGAGCACACACCACTTTTCACCATTTAGGGAAGCGTCACTCAGAAGAAACAAAGCAAAAAATAAGAGAAAAGAGGGCAAAGGTATGCTGAACAAAATATTTTTACAGGGACGGCTTTGCAAAAACCCCGAGCTGCGCCGCACCCAGAGCGGCGCAGCTGTTACATCCTTCACCCTGGCCGTGGACCGGGACTTCAAGCCCCAGTCCGGCGAGAAGGAGACGGACTTTATTGATATTGTGGCCTGGCGCTCTACCGCTGAGTTTGTCAGCAAGTACTTCTCCAAAGGCCGCATGGCCGTTGTGGAGGGCCGTATTCAAATCCGGGACTGGACGGACAAGGACGGCGGTAAGCGCCGCAGCGCCGAGGTGATCGCGGATAACGTCTACTTTGGGGATTCTAAGAAAGATGACCAGGGCTCCCGTCCTGTCTCCCGCGGTGTGGACGTTTCCGCCTCCGACTTCGCAGAGATCAGCGAGGAAGACGGCGAGCTACCGTTTTGATGGGAGGTCTATCAATGAAATATACACTGTTTGTTATTGATGGTGGTTATCTGGACGATGCAAACGATACGGTAACTATTCAAGGGGTGCGTGAATGCGAACTTCCCGCTTTGCTCCGGTTGTTTACCGCAGGAAAGAACAACTTTGACGTTGTAGTTCGACGCTCCGAAGAGGAGTAAGGCAATGGCGGAAAAAAAGGAATATGTCAAGCTTTGGATGAGCTACGAAAGCTATTTCGAGCCGTACAGTGACGGTGAAGTGGGGCGTCTGGTGCTGGCCATGATGAAATATCGTGCGTCGGGAGTGGAGCCAGAATTCAACGGGAATGAACGGTACGTTTGGCCAGCCATCAAAAGGGACATCGACGAATCTTTGCAGGCGCAAGAGGCAACCGCCACAACCAACCGGGAAAATGGTAAAAAAGGCGGAAGACCACCTAAGGGAGAAAAACCGAATTGGTTTACTGAAAACCCCAAAAACCCAATGGGTTTTGAAGAAAGCGAAAAAAGCCATGGACAAGGTCAAGGACAAGGTCAAGGACAAGGTCAAGGACAAGGTCAAGGACAAGGTCAGGGTTGTCCCCCCCTACCCCCCCCACTGCCAACAGGAGCGGAAGCGGAGGTAGTGTCTGACTATCTGAACCGGGTAAACCCATCCGCGTCCCCGTCCTCCCTTGACGAACTGCGCGGGTTTGCAGAAGTCATGGGCGCAGAAGTATGCCGCAGGGCCTTTGACATCGCTCTGGACAGCAAAGCGGCCACATGGCCGTATATCCGCAAAATACTGCAGGACAAGCAATCGCGCGGCGTCCGGTGCCTTGCGGATTGGGATGCACTGGAGAAAAAGCGGGAATCCGAAAAGAAGTCCTCAGCGGAGAGCTCGAATAAAAGCGCCTGGGGGTATGTGAAATGAAATTTACCATCCCCTACCCGCCCACAAAGCGGGAAAAGGCGGCGTGGAACAAGCGATACGGCCTGAATGCCTACTACGCCGGAAAGCATTGGTCACAGCGCCGGCGGGACGCTGAGGAGTTACATACCCTGGCCCAGTGGGCCATGAAATGCGCCCATATCCGGCGGCGGATGGTCAGCGGGCCGGTAGAGATCACGTTCCGCTGGAACGACGGCCTGGACATTGATAACCACGCGGCGCTGGGAAAGGCGTTTGTGGACGCCATGAAGGGCTATCTGCTCCCGGACGACAACCGGGAATGGGTCCAGCGGGTCTCCCACGAGTTTTGGGATGGCGACGCTATCCAGGTGGAGGTGACGGCATATCATGAAAAGTAAAACGCTTCTGCGCGTGGTGGAAATGGCGCGGAGCGGATGCACAGACAGAGAGATCGGAAAAGCGGTGGGCGCTGCCCCATCGACGGTCAGCTACCACAGGAAGAAAGCCGGAATCGAGAGGGCCCGCGGTCAAACATACCACACTCTGTACACGCTCTATGACCGGGATGGGCAGTACCTGTTTGAAGGCAGCGTGAAGGAATGCGCAAATTTCCTGGAAATTCAGGTGCACACGGTCCGGGAATATCTGTCCAGATTCCGCGCCGGAAAGAAAACGCCTGTTGAGATTTACGCAGAGCCAGTCAGGAGGATGACATGACAGCCGAAAGGCGCGCCCTCTTGGGCGACCACAAGGCAAGTAAGCGACTGAGCGAGGCGGGGGTGCTGCTGCTATGTCCTATGTGCAGAGGAAAGGCAAGGGTGCGGAGCGAACGCTACTATCAGCCAAATGTCCGCAGAAATGTGATCTGCACGAAATGTTTTACAAACAGCGGATGGTATAAGACGGAATACGAAGCCCGCCTCGCCTGGAATACTCGTACACCAATTCTGAGCGCGGAGGAATTACAAAGATTGGAGGCCCAGCCATGAAAATGACGCGGGAAGAAGCGGCCATCAAAAGCTGTGAGGATAGAATCAAGCACCTGGAAAGCGCGCCAACTCACCATTATGGGAAACGGCAGCGGGAAAGAGCCATTGAGCTGGAAAAGGTAAAAATAAAGGCTCTCCGCCCCGTCAGACGGGAGACGGTGGAGCGAATGCGGGGGAAGTGGATTAAGCCGCATTGGAAGAATAACACAAGCTGTGCTGTATGTTCACAATGTGGATTTGAGGCGCATCACCATGAGTATCACGGAGTTCAAGATACCTATTTGTTTTGTCCGCGTTGCATGGCTCCCATGACGGACGAGGCAGTAGAAATGGTGATGGAGAGATTGGAGGCGCTGAAAGATGGCAAGGGCGATTGATTTAGATAAGGCAATTGAAATTATTGAGGAGAAGCAGAAAGAGCTTTGCCCTGTTGGTAGATATGGGAGAAATTATGTCTATGGCTCTGACCGGGAAAAATATGATGATTGGGAAGAAATTATTGATGCTTTGGAGCATTTGTCCACCCTCACCCCGCCGAACGAGCCGCTAACGCTGGAAGAACTGCGGGAGATGGGAGGACAACCGTATTGGCACGTTGGGCTGCGGGAAGAAAGTCCTCCGCCACATTGGAATATCCTTGATCCGTTTTATGCAAAGCATATTGAGGATTACAAATATGGTGAAAATTGGCTTGCCTACCGCCACCCGCCGGAGGGAGAGGAGGACAAATGAAAGGCTGCAAGAATTGTCCGGCTTACGCAAAATGCACCGTAACATATCGAGGCTCAGCCTGTGCCGTCTTGCGTGGCACATACGGCATTGACAGCGACCCGGAGATTATTACCAACGCCGACCGCATCCGGGCCATGAGCGACGAGGAGTTGGCCGAGTTTTTGTGTCACTTCCGCTCCGATGATGCGGCAGAACACGCCTGTTCTGGATGCAAGGCGGAACCATATTGCCGTTCTGGGCATAACGGAATGATTGACTGGCTTCAGCAACTGGCAGAGGAGGACACCTGATGGACTACGAAAAGCTGATTGAGCAATACCAGAATGCCGCCGATCACTGGCGAAAGAACAAGCCAGATTTTCCGGATGTGGCATCTTCATATGAGCGGGCCGCCACCGCTCTTGCTACAATCCAGGCCGAAAACGAGAGGCTGAAAAACAAATTGTCCGAACTGGCACACCTGCAGTTTGACGAGCCTGGAATCGGAGAGCGGACAAGGCTGATGGCCGAAAACGAGAGCCTGCGGGCCGAGGTGGAGCATTGGAAAAACGCACATCACCAGGCAGCGCTTAACTTCCAACAGGAAAACAGGGAGTGCAACAAGGTTCTGGCCGAGCTGGAGCAGGTGAAGCGGGAACTACAGGCATATAAGGACACGGGCTTGGAGCCGGAGGACTTCAAACGGGCATTTCATGAGGATGCTGTTTTGAAACTGGCCGGACAAGCCCTTGGCATAGCACCTGACCGCCTCCGCGAACTGGCCCAGGCGGACAAGGAGTGCATTTCACCGTGTACATTTTGCAGGTTCAATCCTCCGTCAAGTGGTGATGGAAAACCGTGCTGTATGTGCCCGGCTGTGGCCGCACTACGGAGGGAGCAGGAATGAAAGAGTACATCGAGAGGGCGACGGCCCTTGATATCTGCCAAAAAGAATATGAAGATCGGCTTAGAATGGCCGATTATTGCGGCGATACTGTAGCATGGAATATTGGGGGAGCAATCAAAAGCCTCCCCGCCGCCAACGTTGCGGAGGTGAGGCATGGGAGATGGAATCCAGAAATATGCGAAAGTATAAGTAAAAGGAACCGTCTGATTGAGTATAAAGTATATTCGTGTTCTTTGTGTGGCAGAAGTAATGGGCGCGTTAAGAAAAAGTACTGCCCCAACTGCGGCGCTTTGATGAAGGAGGACGAGTATGAGGCTGGGTGATTTAGATACGCTGAAAAAGAGCATGTGTGAGTTGTGCAATCAAGACTATTCGGATGAACCATGTGAACCAAGCGATTGTGTATTTTACAATGCCATAGAAAACGCTCCAACTATCTCCGCCGTGCCTGTGGTCAGGTGCCGGGAGTGCGTGTACAAGAATACAACCGCTTGCCCAGCTTATGATGCCCCATTCATGCGCACCAGTTTGCGGATTAAGTTTTGTAGTGAGGGCCAGCGAAGGGAGACCGACCATGAGACCGTGCAATAAAGACTGTATTGCCAATGTATGCGGAGAATGTGCCGCTGAAAAGTGCGAAGGCCAGATTCAAAGGTTAGAAGGGTATCATAGCGCAGAAAAAGCAGCATGGGCTTATAAAATTGCCGTAGATTCATTCCATGACTATTTTGGAAAGAGGGAGGCCGCCCATGAGCAGTGAACTATTGCTTGGCTATGTGGCCGGTGCGCTAACCTTTGGATGGCTACTGCTGTGGATTGGGAGGAAGATTAAATGAAGTTTCGAGACCCTGATACGGGGGAAGTAATTCCTATTTACATTGCGGTGGCACGTTATTGCGCCACAAATGGTGGAGGGTGTTGCAAGTGCTCAATTCCGGAGTCCGTGAATTACCCAGAAAACATATGTGAACCATGGGTTGAAACTCACCCCCACGAAGCCGCCCGCCTGATGGGCTATGAGGTGGTGGAGGATGAGCCGGAATACTATAAGTTTGAAATCCGTCTTTGTGATACCAAGATCGATAGAGATTTTGAGAGGTTTACACTTCCGTGTTTGCGTAAACTGTCTAAAATGTTTGTCGGTAAAAACGGTTTTGTAGGCCAAGACAGTATTGCAAAAATTCTTTCCACAGTAGTCCTTAAAGGGAAAGACGGCGAGTGGTTTATCAAGGCCAATGCGTCCATCAAGAATATCCCGGAAAATTTCAAGGTCATTGAGGAAATCAAGAGCGGAAAAAAGAAAGAAGTCAGCATTGGATGCTCAGTAGCAACAAGAACCTGTTCCATTTGCGGAGATAGTACCGGGAGTTGCAATCATAAACCCGGAGAATATTACAACGGGAAACAATGTTTTATGGAATTGAACGATCCAACAGATGTCTTTGAATGGTCGTTTGTTGCGACACCGGTTGAGGAAAAGAAAGTGGACAAGCCGTTGAAGGAGTGGACACTGGGGGAACTGAAAGAGTGGTGTTATCAATACAGAAAGTCCCACACAAATAAGCCGTGCGAACAGACCTGCCCTATCTATCAGAGAGGGATTTGCTGTCGTGAATGGGTACATGAGTGGGATTTGGAGGAAAAGCCCCGCTGGACGGAGCAGGAGGTGGAGAGGGCGAAGGCGATCAAACTTATTTATCCAAATGCTGAAAAACTGGAATTAATACCATGTGTTATTCGTGTTTACACGGATATTGGGGCAATAGCCTATCTGCATGCTGACCTATTTCCAAGCATGAAAAATGGACAAATTTCCACCCTTGACGAGATCATCGGAGGTGCGGAATGAACGAAGTTATGATTACCAACAAATGGGTCCATGAAGATGACCAGAAGGCCAAAGCAGACACCGGGACTCTCTCAAAGAATGGGATGATCTCTACCAACGAGGAAGGTGGGCAGCAACACCACAGGCCCTATCGTTCTGAATGGCTCCCGCCCCGTGCCCTCTTGGCGGTATCACATGTGCGCTGGGAATCTGAGGCGGTGCATGGTTACAGTGAGGAGAACTATAAACTCATTTCGGCAAAGGAGCATGTTGGACGGGCGATCACGCATCTTCTGGCGTGGCTGGCAGGTGACACCTCAAATGACCATCTGTCGCACGCTGCCACACGGGTATTGTTTGCCCTGGAGATGGAGGAGGAAGGAAGGCACGACGGGGAGGGCGGGCAGTGTGAGTGAGTGGATCAGCGTCAGGGAGCGGTTGCCGGAAGTGGGGCAAGAAGTGTTGGTATACTGGCGGAATACATCTCAAAAAGCGGAACATTTTGAATTGACACATTACACAGGGGACCATTGGTATTTACTTGACAATACAGGCCGACCTTGGATTGAGGTTGTTGCATGGATGCCCCTCCCCGAACCACCAAAGGAGAATCAGCAGCATGAGTAAAAAAGTCAACCCCCGCAGACAGCCGGCGTCAAAGGCAGATGTAAAACGGGCTGAGCTTCGTGGGCGGGATGATGGCATCAAATTCGCAAGCGCTCTATTTTTGATGGCCCTGCGCGATAAGGAGGGCTTTGATCTGGAAGCTCTGCAAAAGGTCTGGAAAGAGGTTGGAAACTTGGCGGACAGCATCGCGGAAGGCTACTGCAGCATCGAGGATTTACATACCATCTTAGAGTCTGAAGCGGGCGCTAGAATTGTGGGAGGGATAGCCACATGACCGAATGGTGTCTTGCCCATCCGTGGATGACCTTTTTCTTGCTGACTTTTGCTCTGCTCGTCATCGACGAAATAGTATGCGCAATTGCGAATGCCCTTGCAAGCAAGAACAGAGACAAGCATGAGGAGGGATAGCGATTGACCAGTCAAGGAATAGAAGCCTTCCTCTCCTATCTACGAGAAACCGAGAAACGTTACCACATGGCAGAATTGGACGAGCAGGAAGCAAATGACGAGACACAGGACATCCTACATAGCTTGGAGCTTCAAGATCATGACTATCACGACTTTGCTCGTCTATCAAAGGAGCTGAGAGGAGTCCGTCAGAAAAGACGGGCTGCAAAGGACACTATGAGTGAGACGGCTCCGGTTCTTGACTGGATAGACGCAAATCGCTCAACGATCAAAAGCCTTGAGCGGTTGCTAGGAGATGTGCGGAAAGCTGAGAAGAACACCGAGAATCGAATTTATACGCCAAAGGTGAGGAGGGATAGCCCTTGAATGAGTTCCCGGATAGGCTGAGGAGGCTGAGGGAGGAAAAAGAGCCTGGGAAAAATGTTGATATTGTATCGCAATTGATGGGGTTAAGCCCCAATATGCTTCGGGCGTATGAGAATGGAAAGCATGAACCAACATTATCAATGCTAAAAAGAATTACGAATTATTATCAGGTTAGTTTGGGATATTTTGATGATGATGTAAAGCCATAAACTTTTATTATCATACACGAAAACTTAGAGATTCCACAATATATTGTGTTTAAGACGCTGAATCTGTGCGAAAATGGGAGTGTGGGGGCGTATCTCTGCACTCCAACTCCTTTTCCCCTCTGCCCGGAGGTTCACCTCCGCCTCCGGGCCTTCCAACAAGCGCTGTCTCGCTGAAAACTACCCGCACTATGATGTCCTGAAAAGGTAGCAGTCAGGGTGTGACAATCTAAGCGGGAAGCGCACATATACGGGTGTAGCTCAATGGAGAGCACCGGTCTCCAAAACCGGAGGTTGGGGGAACAGAGCCTTCCACCCGTGCCAGGGCGCAAGTCCTTACAGAATTTCTTGGCGAAAGGCAAGTGAGAAAAGCCGAAAAACTCACAGTTCCCCCGCAAAGGGGGATATGCCGCCCCGCAGTTGCACGAGACGGGGGCGGGGCAAAAATGACCGAGAGGTGGTGACATGCCGAATGAACGAAATCTTATACCAAACTCCGAGCGAACTGCGAAAGAACGCAGGGAAATCGCTGCTGCTGGTGGCCGTGCATCCGGCGCGTCGCGGAGACTGAAACGAAGCCTAAAAGAAGCTGCCGAACTATACTTGGCGCTCCCTGTTTCGGATAAAAAGACCTGGAACAAGCTGGCTAGAGATGGATTAGAGCCAGGAGATGTAGACAATCAAATGGCGGTTATCGCCGGACTGACCATAAAGGCTATGAAGGGCGATGCAAAGGCGGCAAAAGTACTTTTTGATTTGATAGGAGACAGTGGAGAAGAAGGTGAGCTTCATCCATTGGTTCGAGATATGTATGATTCGAGGAACAAATGAGCCTGTCAGATAAGCAGACCGAATTTATAAACCGAAACTTTGATCGAACGCTGGATGTGGCGGAGGGAACCCCTAGAAGCGGCAAAACGACAGCCTGTATTCTGCGGTTTTATGATTTCCTCAATACATCCAAAGACAGCAATTTTTTAGTTGTTGGCGCATCACAGCAGCAGGCGTTCCGGCTGGTCATGGACGGGGACGGAAATGGGTTGATGCACCTGTTTGGAAAACAGGCTCGTATTAAGCACGATGACCACGGAGACCACTTGGAGGCATTGTCCTACACCGGGCTAAAGAAGATTTACTATAAGGGCGGGGCTAAAGCGGATAGCGACAAAGCCATACGGGGTTTATCCCTGGGTGGCGTATACTTCTGCGAGATTGACATCCTGCACATGAACATGATTCAGGAGTGCTTCCGAAGAACATATGCGGCAGATATTCGCTGGCATCTAGCCGATCTAAACCCTCCGGCACCTATGCATCCAGTCATTACAGAAGTATTTGATGTACAGGACACTCGCTGGACGCATTGGACGGTGGATGACAATCCCATCATTACGCCGGAGCGAAAGGAAGAGCTGCGCCGAACGCTGGAGCGCAATCCATATCTTTATAAGCGTGACTGGTTGGGGGAGCGCTGTATTCCGCAAGGCGTAATCTACTCCATGTTTGACCACCAGAAACACATCCTGCCTCGTTTGCCAGACGATGCAACACCTATCGAAATGTATTTCTCTGGTGATGGTGGCTTGACTGATGCAACCAGTGTATCATGCAACCTGATTTGTCGTACAAAGAAAGGCCTTGTGCTATACCGTGTAGCAGGATGGTACTATGACGGGGGCAACAAGGCCATGAGTGTACAGGCGCGAGAACTGGCGGGGGAGTTTGCTCCATACTGCCGCAATAAATGGGGAATGCGCGAAGAGGCGTGGTACATAGACCCGGCCTGTAAAGCACTCAGGAAAGAACTGGAGCTTTATGGGATTGATGCACTAAAAGCGGACAACAATTCTCATGATGTACGCGGAAGCACAAAGGGCATCAAAGTTGGCATTGAATATGCTCAAAACATGATTCAGGACGGACATTTCTTCTTAGTTGAAGATGAAAAGTATGGACACCTGGATTTTATTAAAGAAATCGGAATGTACTGTGTGGATGACCACGGGAATCCTGTGGACGCATACAACCACGCGATGGACGAGTTTCGATACTCCATCAATCATTTTGTGAAGCAGTACATGTATTAGGGGGGGTGAACCCTACGGGCTTTGTAAAAAACATTCTTCTGTATCTGGCGCAAAAAGCTGGATTAGAGCTTCAGGTTAAACCCGTTTACAGAGACGATTACAGCGACATGAAAAACATCTCTGTTACGGCTGTAATTGCAAATAAAGTTTCGACGCTCGCCATGCAGGACAGCACGATCACCATTGAGGGGGACAGCGCACGGGCAAAGTTCATTCAAGGGTTCTTGGATTACTACTTGGGAGACCGGATGGATGTTGCTGCGGAGGTGGCCCTTGGAACCGGAGACTGTATCGTTAAGCCCTATACTGATGGCAAACGTCTAGGCGTGGACATTGTAAAAAACGGTGACTTTGCCGTGTGCGAGTCTATCGGAAACGATATTCTCTCTTGCATCTTAAAAGTCGGAGAGATCAAAAACGATTCCGGGCTATATCAGCGATATGAAATCCAGATGGTCAAGGAGGCTCGAACCGAAAATGGGCAGGATGCCAGCGCACTCATTATCCGTAACGTAGCCTTTAAGGGCAGTAACGAAATTTCATTGAGCCAGGTCCCGGCATGGAAAGATATTCCGGAGGAGCAGATCATCCCAAATGTAGATAGGCCGCTATTTGGCCGCTATAAATCGCCCACAGTCAATCGGGCGGATGTGAACGGCGTGAACGGGGTAAAGATCACGGCGGGCGTGGATGGCCCCATGGAAAAAGCGATTGAAGCATATGAGCGGTTCAATCGAGAATATAGCGCAAAAGAAACGATGATTTTTGCGGATAAAACTCTGCTGACAAAGGACGCTCAGGGGAATGTAGTTCTTCCAGGCGATAAGCGGCGCCTTTTCCAAATTATGCGAGGTTCTGGGGACAGCGCCAATCCCGGAAAGCTGATACAGGAGTTTTCCCCGGAGATTCGAGGGGCAGACTTAGAGGTTGGCATTACTGTTAATAACAAAATGGTGGAGCTTTTATGTGGCCTTTCTCCGGGCATTCTGACGCCGCCCACTACATCCTACGCGACAGCCACAGAGATGCGGGCGGCTCTCAATTCCACATTTGCGGTTATCACTAAATTCAGACGGACACTCGAAAAGGGGACAAATGATCTGCTATACGCAATAGACGCTATTGCCAACTATAACAACTTAGCGCCTATTGGCCCGTGGGAGACACATTATGACTGGTCTGCATCTTATATTGAGCAGCTCAACGAACACTTCAACCAGTTGACCGTTTCCGAGGGCATCGGTGCCGTGGAAAAGGCAGAGGTTCGCGCATGGGTGATGGATGAGCCCTATGAGACAGCCAAAGCTAGAGTAGAAGAAATTGCGGAGGAAACAGGGAGCCAATACATGCAGGAGGCGGCGCTCCAGCCGATTATAAATGAGCCAGTTGCTGAATGAATCGTGGATTGAAGGGCTTCCGGACAACATTGTGGAAAACCTGGAGAGCCTAAACAATTACGTTGTTCAACGCATCTGCGAGCGCATTCGGAAGATCGGAGACATCGGTGCAGCGGATGCTCACCGTCTGAAAACGGCCATTGAATACGCTGGAGCGGACCTCAAAGCCATAGAAAAAGAGGTCGCCCGCATCATGGGCACAAATCAACAGGAAATAGAACGGCTTTTTGAAGATGTGGCAAAAGAGAATGTGGAGTTTGCCAATACGTTTTATAAGGCGCGTAATATGGACCCGTTGCAAAGCTACGCCGCCCGCTCAGCTTTGGCGTCCTTTGTGGATGCGGCAAAGCGGCAGGTGTTAGATGGAACGGCCAACATTTCCAACACCTATATGATCGGTTTCAAGCGCGGCAAGCAGACCGTCCCGTTGCGGGAGTACTACATATCCGCCATTGACCGGGCGATCACCTATGTGCAGACCGGCGTTGTGGATTACCAGAGCGCCATGCGCTCCACAGTCCGGGAAATGGCGCAGAGCGGCCTACGGCGCCTGACCTGGGAAAGCGGATATTCCCGCCGATTGGATTCCTCTGCCCGCATGAATATCCTGGAGGGAGTTCGGCGGCTCAACAGTCAAATGATGGAAGAGACTGGCCGGGAGTTCGGCGCTGACGGCGTGGAGATATCAGCCCACGGGCTTTGTGCTCCAGACCACAGAGACATTCAAGGAAAGCAGTATAGCAAAGAGGAGTATGAGAGATTGAATCGGCGGCTGGAACGGCCCATTGGGACGCTGAACTGCCAGCACTTTGCAACCCCTATTGTTTTAGGCGTCTCCAAGCCTGTGTACAGCCGAAAAGAGCTGGCGGATATCAACAAACGCTCTGCTGAAAAAATCGAATACAAGGGCCAGAAAATGAGTCGCTATGAGGCCAGCCAGAAGCAGCGGCAAATAGAGACCGCCATCCGTTATGCAAAGGACGAGAGAGACGCCATGGTGGCCGCGGGGGACAAGCTTGGAGCAACACAGGCCCGGAAGAAATCGGCGGCACTAAGCGCAGAATACAAACGATTTTGCGAACAGGCAGGGCTTACGCCCAGGCCGGAAAGGACACGCTCTATGACAGGGCCGACAGTGCAGAAAATATGAAAATAAATATTTTAGGAACAGAGTATACAGTCCGTTTTGTGCATGAGGAAGAAGATGCGGGGCTGAAAGACTGTGATGGGTACTGCGATGAAACTGCAAGGGAAATTGTTGTTAAACAGTATAAGCGTGAAGAGCCAGGGAGCAAAAAGAATCTGGATTTGCAGGAACAGAAAAACCACCGTCACGAAATTATACACGCATTTTTGTTTGAAAGTGGTCTAGCTGAAAACAGCGAATGGGCGCAAAACGAGGAAATGGTCGATTGGTTTGCGAAGCAGGCTCCGAAGCTGATTAAAGCGTGGCAGGAGGTCGGTGCCCTATGATTTAGGCATTTCCATTCCGCGCAATATCCGCGCGGATAAGGTTCTTGATATACCCGGCCTTGCTGGGAACGCTGTCTAGCCGCTGGATAATATCCTGTTCCGTGGTCTCAACTAGACGGATTGTAAGCATCTTTGTGTGGGCTTTGTGATAACGGTCTTGAGGGGTTTCTTTTCTTTCTTTGATAAGTATCTCTCCCTTCAAAAGGCTGGGGGGCCGGTTTCCCGGCCCCGCCTGCTCATATATTTTTTTTGATGGTGTTGATGGCGCCCTTCTCCAGCCGGCTCACCTGAGCCTGGGAGATGCCGACCTCCGCGCTGACCTCCATCTGGGTCTTTCCCTCGTAGAACCGCAGGGAGAGGATGCGCCGCTCCCGGTCATCCAGCCGCTTCATGGCCTCTTTCAGGGCGATGCGGTCCGTCCAGGCCTCGTCGGTGTTCCGGGTGTCGCTGACCTGGTCCATGACGCAGATGGCGTCGCCGCCGTCGGAGTATACCGGCTCGTACAGCGACACGGGATCCACGATGGCGTCCATGGCGAAGACCACTTCCTCCCGGGGGATGCCCAGCTCCTGGGCGATCTGTTCCACCGTGGGCTCCCGCTGGTTTTCCGCCAGGTACTTGTCCCGGACCTGCAGGACTTTATAGGCCGTGTCCCGCATGGAGCGGGACACCCGGATGGCGCTGTTGTCCCGGAGATATCGGCGGATCTCGCCGATGATCATGGGCACGCCGTAAGTGGAAAACCGCACTGGCTGATTGATATCAAAGTTATCGATGGCCTTGATGAGCCCCACGCAGCCCACCTGAAACAGGTCGTCGGCGTTCTCGCCCCGGCCGGCGAAGCGCTGGATGACGGAGAGCACCAGCCGCAGATTTCCCTCGATCAGTTCCCGGCGGGCCTCCTGGTCCCCGGCCTTGGTGCGGCGCAGGAGTTCCATGGTCTCCTCGTTTTTCAACACCTTCAGCTTTGCCGTGTTGACGCCCGCGATCTCCACCTTGCCCTGCATGGCTGTGCCCCCTCAAACCCTGAAACTTCATGAGTTCAGTATGGCCGGAGGGCTTTTTTCCTATACTGGAAGCTTTTGTCGCTTTCTGCCCGTCTGCATAAAACAGTGTTGGGACATTCCGTCCACTGCATAGTCTCAAGGCAGGGGGTGAGCGCGGTGCAGTGCAGGATCCGGGATTTCCGGTGCAAGGAGGTCATCAACGTCTGCGACGGCTGCCGCCTGGGCTACGTGTCGGACCTGGACGTGCGGGTGCCGGAGGGGCAGGTGGTAGCCATCATCGTCTACGGCCCGGGCCGCTTTTTCGGCCTGTTCGGCAGGGGGGAGGAGTTCTACATCCCCTGGGAGTGCATCCAGCGGATCGGAGACGACATCATCCTCATCGACAAGCCCTTTCAGCGGCGGGATCCCCGCCTGGAGCGGAAGCGGCGCAAGCGTTGCTGACAAATGCCCCCGCGGCTTTCACCGCGGGGGCATTTGCGTATGCCGGCGGAGCGGTCACGGCTCCTCCGGATAGCTGATCTTCAGCGTCATGCCGTCGTGCCAGACACCGGCGCTGCGGGAGATGGGCAGATACTGCCCCTCGGTAAAGCCGATGGTCTCCCCGTCGTGGAAGGTGACATCCTCCTCCAATACATAGCTGGCCAGATCCAACAGGAAGCTGTGCAGGTCACCCGGGGCAGCCTGGGTGTCCAGAACCTCTATCTCCTCCTTGCCGAAGGCCGCAAGGCCGTCAGTGTAGCCGCACAGGCCCTCTTCCCGGCGGTAGAGGCCCATCCACACCAGATCCAGCAGGGGCAGCTCCCCGTCCTCCATGGGTTGAGACGCGTTAAGATAGAACTCCGGCTGGTACACGGTGCCGTTGGCGTAGACACCCAGCGTTCCGCGCTGGCGGCAGGCGGCACACACCAGCTTCACCTGGAGTATGGCCGCCTCTCGGACGGATTCCTCCCGGGGCAGGACGGTCACCAACAGCTGGCCCCGGTGGCGGGCAGCAGATTCCGCTGCCTCCGGCCACAGGTAGTTGTGGGCGGCGTTTTCCTCCGCCTCGCCGTGGGGCACAGGGAATGGGTATAGGCAGACCGCCGCCAGCATTCCACTGACCTCAAAGGTCAGGGTGCTGCCGCCGTCTTCAGATTCCTCCGCCTCTGTGAGGCAGGGGATGCCGTACAGATCCCGCAGATCCCGGCGGAACTGGTCCGGGTCCCAGGCAGGCGCTTCCAGTAGGACAAAGGCCAGGAAGGCGCCGCCCTCCGGCCGGGTCAGGGCGGGCTGCCGGTCCTCGCTGCAAAGGGAGAAATCCCTGTCGAACAGGACCATCTGCTGGTCCTGCCCCCGGATGTAACACAGGCGCATCGTCCGGTCCGGATGGACCGCGAACCATTCCAGGGATAGTCCCTCCGTTCCCAGCCCCGCCTGGGCGGCCAGGAAGGTTCGGCCCCGGCGGTCCAGCTCCGGCAGCCGGCGCACAAACTCACGGACCCAGGAGAGGGGAAACTTGGACAGCGCCGCCTCGTTCATGAAGAAACGCCCCAGCAGGCTGCCGTTCTGATAGGGCAGCCGGAAAGTGCAGTAGGGGGCGTCCGCCTCCCACTCCGTGGGGGAGAGGGCGGTCTTGATGGCGGCGAGGTTCTCCGGATCGCAGCAGATCCCGGCGATGGACAGCCGCTTTTCCGCCTCGTTTTCGTCTCCGCCGGCCTGCAGAACCGCGTCGCACTCCGGATCGATCCAGTGGAACTCCATCTCCTCCAGAGTCCGGCCCTCCTGGATCTCCCGACGGAGGGTGGTGAACTCGTAGTCCCCAGGCACCAGAGCCAGCCCCCGGTCCACCGCCTCCAGAGCACCGGACGCATCGCCGAAGTGAGCCCGGAGCTTGGCGGTCTCCAGCCAGCCCCAGGGATACTCCGGGTCCAGGGACACGCCGGTCTCCGCATAATGCCGGGCCTCCTCCAAGCGGCCGCAGTACATCAGGGCGCAGGCGTAGCGATAGTACCAGATCCCGCTCCCGGCCGCCTCCGCCGCCGGTTCCGAGGCGGGCATCCACTGGGCAGCTTTATAATAGTAGTCATAGTCGTCGATGTTGTTGCAGGCATAGGCGTACCACAGGGCAAGATCCAGATCGCCCCGGGCCTGCTCCTCCGTGAACTCTCCCTGACGCACACCGTCCCGGACCCGCTGGTCTAGGTAGTCCAGCATTTTGTAAAAGTAGCCGGAGACGTCTCCGCACAGTTCCTCCAGTGCCGCCACATCCTCCGCCATCAGGACCGGCGGAACCTTTTCACCGGGAACCGTTCCACCCGGAGATGATTTCTGCTTTTCAGTGTCCATCCATGTGCTCCTTTCTGATCTGCCGCGTTTTTATATAAACTGAAAATGGGATTTTGGTCATTATAGCAGACAGACAGGCGCGGCGCAACAACAAATGGGGGGCTGCTGGGGAACTCGGACAAATTCGGACAAAACCGGGAATTTTACACGGCTTTTGGGAAAAAATACTTGCATTGCACACTGGATTGTGATACTATATTTCAGCATTCCGCACGGTGCGTCGACTTTCTGTCTGTGCCCGGGGCCCAAAACGGCCGGGTTGGCAGGGGGGATGAAACCGCCGGAGGACCAACTAAATTGAAATTGGAGGAACACACAACTATGGCAAATTCTAGCGTCGTATCCATGAAGGCCCTGCTGGAGGCGGGCGTCCACTTCGGTCACCAGACCCGCCGCTGGAACCCCAAGATG